>Ga0265326_10000008_pt1 | contig 210923 bp, 200 predicted proteins | sample 41424metaG_FD_192439 | JGI IMG/M metagenome (GOLD analysis project Ga0265326, IMG submission 192439) | Rhizosphere microbial communities from Carex aquatilis grown in University of Washington, Seatle, WA, United States - 4-14-24 metaG | ecosystem: Host-associated > Plants > Roots >... | reverse complement strand
CGATCTCAGCCCACAGCTCGTCGCTGATCTCAAAGCGAGAGGGCACCTCCACGACCTCCGATCCTCGACGACACCGCCGACGGATTCCAGGTCAGGACACATAACCCTTCATTTTGAAAGACCTTCTTACTCAAGCGGTGCACATGGAGTTGGAGACAGAGCAGCTCGCAGCGATGAGTCCTCGTCGCGCACGCTAGACGACCTCCTCGAGCGCCGGCACGATGCAAGCTTTCGCGCCGGTTTCACGATCGCTACACGCACGCGCGCGACCGTGAGCGGCGATGGCTCCCGACGCGATCATCCTCTCGCCTCACTTCGACGACGCGGTGCTTTCGTGCTGGCATCTGCTGGCGAGCGCCGCCGAGGTGGTCGTGGTCAACGTCTTTGCGGGCGAGCCTCCCGCTGGAACGCTCGGCTGGTGGGACGGGCTCGCCGGCGCAACGGACTCGGTCGCGGCGGTCCGCGCGCGGGTCGAGGAGGATCGCCGGGCGCTCGCGCTCGTCGGGCGCACGGCCGTCAACCTGCCGTTCCTGGACGGCCAGTACCGCCAGGCCGACCGGGCGCCGGGAGCGATCGTCGAGGCGCTGCGCGCGGTTGGGGTCGTGGGCGCCCGGCTCTACGCGCCGGCCGGCCTGGGCTACAACCATCGCGACCACGCGGCCGTTCGCGCGGCGGCGCTGGCGCTGCACGCAGAGGGTGCCGAGGTGGAGCTGTACGCGGATCTGCCGCACGCCACCGTCCTGGGCTGGCCGCGATGGGTGCTCGACGGGGTCTCGTCCACGGTTGCGGATCCCGTAGCCGAGCGATGGGCGAGCCAGCTCGAGACGACAGGGATCCCGGCCGAGCGGATGAGCGCCGCCGCGCACCAGCTGCCCGCGGAGGCCCATGCCGGCAAGCTCGAAGCAGTGCTTGCCTACGCTAGTCAGACGGCGACGCTGGAGCGGGAGTTCGGATGCTCGCTCCAAGATCCCCGGCTGCTGGGCTTCGAGGTCACTTGGCGATGTAGCTAGTGACCCAACGTCGGTCCCGGGCGGTCGATCTCTGCCCGAGCGCGCGTGCGGAACCGTGCGCCGATCTCCTCATCCCCGACCGATGCGGCCATCGCGTCGATGAGCTCGTGCGCGCGCCGACGGTGCTCCTCTGCGTCCGCGAGGCTGCCCGCCGCGGTCGCCACGCGGGCGAGCCCGGCTTCGATCTGCCAGCGCTCGCAGGGCAGCCCGTCCTCGCCCGCCGCCTGGGCGCTGCGCGCGAGCAGCCGCCCCGCCGAGGTCCAGTCCCCGCGTGTCTCGGCGCAGCGCGCCAGCAGGCGGGCCGTCATCGCGATCGACCGTCGCGCGCCGTTGCGCTCCCAGGCTGCCAGCCGGGCCCGCATCGCCTCCTCGACGCGCGTGACGTCGCCGGCCGCAAGGTCGGTCTCGGCGATTGCGACGTACGCCTGCTCTCCCCAGAAGTCGACTTCCCCGGGCGGGGTGGTGACCCGCGCCGCGATCCGCCGGGCACGCTCCGCAAGCGCGCGCGCCTGGGGCTCGTCGCCCGCCATCCGCATGGCCGAGGACAGCGCTCCGCGGCAACGGAAGAGCTGTCCGCGCGAGCGGTTGCGCTCGGCGGCGACAAGCCCCCGCTCAAGAACGGCGACCGCCTGCTCGGAGGCACGCAGGTCCATGAGCGGGGTCGCGAGGCCCGCTGCGGCCCAGCCGAGCCAGTCGGCCTCCAGCGTGTCCGCGTGCGCGACGGCCTCGCGGCCGAATGCGAGCGATCGAGCGTAGTCGCCTCGGCAGCGGGCGATCCAGCTCGCCGTGTCGCGGATAAGCGGTCCGCCGAGCGAATCGCCGATGCGCTCGTTGATGGCGAGCGCCTCCTCGACGCGCTGCTCGGCCTCCTGCCAGTCGCAGCGCTCTACCGGCACGTGGCAGGACTCGCACAGCGTCCATTGCAGGTACCACAGCTCGCCGCGCTCGCGTTGCGCTCGCGCGAGCTCTGCGCAGAGCTGCTCGAGCCGCTCGACGTCGCCGAGCTGCAGCGCGGCGAACTTGAGGCTGTCGAGCGCGAGACTGACGGCCGTCTCGTCGCCCGCGCGGCGGGCGATCTCGAGCGCGCGCTCGCCGAGCTCGACGGCCTCGGCGAACTCCAGCTCGTTGGCGAGCACCAGCGAAAGGCGATTGAGCGCGCTGACCTGGCCGGCTTTGTCGCCGAGCTCCTCGGCGATGCGCAGGGCCGCTTCGTGACAGCGTCGCGAGGCCGGCGGGTCGAGCACGTGCCAATGCCGCCCGAGCTCGTTGTGCACATGCATCTCGGTCGCGCGGTCGCCGGCCGCACGCGCACCCGCCAGCGCGTGCTCGAGGTCGGCGAGCGCCCGCTGGGGATCGCCGAGCATGTAGAACGTCCAGGCGCGGGCCTGATACAGGCCCCGGATCGTCTCCTCCGAGGCGGCCGTCATCCCAAGCAGCTCGCCCGCGACGATCGCGCCTTCCAAGTTCTCCAGCGTCGTCTCGTGGGCGTGGATCCGTTCCGCCGCTGTCGCCGCGCGGCGGTGGTAGTCGAACGCCTTGCGCAGCTCGCCGGCGGCACGGTAGTGGTAGGCCAGCGTGCCCGCGCGCTCGTCGGAGCGGTCTGTCGGCGCCTGCTCGATCGCGGCAGCGATTCGCCCGTGGATCGCCGCCTTCCGGGTCGCCGACAGCTGCTCGTAGATCGTCTCGCGAAAGAGCGCGTGGGAGAAGCTGAGCCGCCCCACGGCCTGGGGCGGCTCGACCAGGACATCGGCGCCGATCGCCTCCTCGACGAGATCGACGAGGCGATCGCGCGGGTGGTCGAGGACACGCTCGAGCACGTCGAGGTCGAAGTCGCGACCGGCGACCGCGGCCACTGAGAGCGCCTGGCGGCAGTCGTCGCCGAGCCCGCGCAAGCGGCGCAGCAGCAGATCCTTGACGCTGTCCGGCACGCCGCTCGCCGCCGCATCCCAATCCGCCTGCTCGCCGACGTCGTGCAGCAGCTCCTCGATGAAGAACGGGTTGCCCCCGCTGCGATCCGCGACGCGGCGCACGAATCCGCGCGGCGCCTGTTGCCCGGCACGGCCGGCGATCAGGTCGGCGACCTCGGCCTCGCCGAGCCCCGGCAACGACAGCCGCTCAAGCGTCCGTGAGCGGCGCAGCTCGGCAAGCGCTTCTGCGAGCGGGTGCGCTTCGCCGACCTCGACCGGTCGGTAGGTGCCAAGGATCATCAACGGCGCGTCCTTCGCCGAGCGTGCGAGGTGGCGGAGCAACAGCAGGCTCGGCCGGTCGGCCCAGTGCAGGTCGTCCAGGAACAGCACCAGCGGGCGAAGATGCGCCGCGTCGGCCAGCAGCGAGGAGACCGCCTCGAACAGGCGGAAGCGCTCCTGCTCGGCGCCGAGACCTCCGGTCGCGGACGCCGTCTGCGTGTCCCCGAGCTCCGGCACGATCGCGACGAGCTGCGCGCGACGGGGGTTGACCTGCACGGCGAGCTCGGCAGGAGGACAGCACGCGACGTAGTGGCCGAGCGCCTCGACGAACGGCTGGTAGGGAACGACCGTCTCCTCGTGGCAGCCGCCCGCCAGCACCGTGGCGCCCCGCTCGTGCGCCGTGCGGGCGAACTCCCTCGCCAGGCGCGTCTTGCCGATCCCCGGCTCGCCCGCGAGCACCACAACGCGCAGGCCGCGCTCCGGCATCGCCGCCCACGCCGCCTCCAGCGCAGCCGCCGCGTCGGACCGGCCGACGAACGCGCCGCGATCCTCGCCCGCCAGCAGCGGAGACAGCGGGACGCGCTGCTCAGTCGACGGCTCCCAGACCACCTCGCACGCGGGGACCGGCGCGGCCACGCCCTTCAGCGCCACTGGCTCGAGCACGCGATACGTGAAGCCGCCGCGCGTGCCGACCAGGGCCCGGACCAGCTCCGAGGAGAGGATCTGGCCCGGTGCGCCGGCGTCGCAAAGCCGCTTGGCGATCACCACCGGGGTGCCGAAGTAGTCGCCCTCGTCGCGGATCGGCTCGCCGACGTTCAAGCCGATGCGGACCGCGAACGCAAGCTCTCCGCTGGCACGGGCGCGGTGGACAGCCTGCTGGATCGTGATCGCGCAAGCGACGGCGTCGACCGCGCTCGCGAACGCCACCATCAGCCCGTCGCCGAGGTTCTTGACCTCCTCGCCGCCGTGCATCGCCGCCGCCTCGCGCAGCAGGCCGAAGTGCGCGCGCCGCAGACGCTCGCCCTCCTCGTCGCCGAGCCGCTGAAGCGTCTCCGTCGAGCCGACCTGGTCGGTGAACAGCAGCGTGACCGTGCCGGTCCTCCGTTCAGGCGCCGGTGCCGGCAACGCAGCGTCGGATCGCACGGGCGCGACGGGCTGAGGCGTCAGCTCATCCACGCGGATCCGCTCGACCAGCTCCCGCGTAGCCGGCGAGGGCACGATCCCGAGCTCCGAGGCGAAGCGGTCAGCGAGGCGGCGGTAGGTCGTGAGCGCCGCTGAGCGGTCCCCATTCGCCGCCAGGCGGCGGATCAGCTCGCGATGGGCCTCCTCGGAGAGCGGGTCGAGCGCCACCTGGCGCCGCGTGAGGGCAACCGCCGCCGCGGCGTCGCCCGCGGCTTCCGCGTTGCCGGCCATCCGCTCGAGCAAGGCCGCAACGCGGGCGCGCTGCTCGTCGCGTCGCGCATACACCCAGTCGTCGTCGAGGTCTTCGAGCAGCTCGCCCCGTTCGAGCTCGAGCGCGTCCTCGAGCCGGCCCGCCGCGACGAGCCGCTCGAACTCCTCGACGTCGATCCAGACCTGATCCGGGCCTGCGAGCGCAACTCCGTCGCGGGTAGTCAAGAGGTAGCGGTCGGCGTCGGCACCCAGCGCGCGACGCAGAGCAGACAGCGCGCTGCGCAGGCTCGTGCGCGCGCTCTCGTCGAGCACGTCGGGCCAGAGCCGTCCGGCGAGCTGTCCGCGCGGGTGCGTGCGCCGCTCGAGCGACAGCAGGCCGAGCAGCGAGCGTGCTCGGCGGCTCGCGGGCAGCTCCAGCCGCGCCCCGTCCACCTCCAGCGTCAGCTCCCCGAGCAGCCTGAGGCACAGCATCGGCCAAGCCTACGGATGCACGCACGTTTCGCGTGCGCTTCACGTTCTCGACACGGAGCCATTGGAAGGTGGTCACTCCGACAGAGCGACCACGAAAGGGAGACGCACCATGGCTACCGAGGCGCAGCTTGACCAGGAGAAGCTCGAAGCGTTCGTCGAGCGGATCGTGCTCGACGCCGGAACCGCGATGCGCGGGGGCCTGATGTACATCGGCGACCGCCTCGGCATCTTCGCGGCGCTGGCGGACTCCGGGCCGGTGACGGCCACCGAGCTCGCGCAACGAACGGGCCTCGACGAGCGCTACCTGCGCGAGTGGCTCGGGGCGATGGCCACGGCGGAGTACGTCGAGCACGACAGCGAGCGCGACACGTACTTCCTGGCGCCCGAGCACGCTCTGCCGCTCGCCGACGAAGCGTTCCCCTTCTTCACCGGCGGACTCCTGCAGATGATCGTCCCGACGGTCACCGTCGCACCGCAGGTCGCCGAGGCCTTCAAGACCGGCAGGGGCGTCACGCAAGATCGGTACCTGCCCGACATGTACGAGGCGATCGAGCGCCTCACGGCGCCGTGGTACAAGCACGAGCTCGTCCAGACCTGGATCCCGGCCCTGCCCGGCGTCCAGGAGAAGCTCCAGGCGGGTGGATCCGCGTGCGACGTCGGCTGCGGGTCGGGTCGCGCTCCGATCACGATCGCCAAGGCGTTCCCAGCGGCCGACGTGCACGGCTACGACGTCCACGCCGGCTCGATCGAGCGCGCGCAGGCGAGCGCGAAGGCCGGCGGCGTCGCCGAACGGGTGACGTTCACGGTCGGCGACGGCGCCGAGCTGCCACAGGGCCGGTTCGACCTCGTCAGCACGTTCGACGTCGTCCACGACTCGGTCGACCCGATCGGGCTGATGAGCGCGATCCGTGCGGCGTTGCGCGAGGACGGCACATACCTGATGCTTGAGATGAACGCGTCCGGCGATGTGGAGGAGAACCGCAACCCGCTCGGCAAGCTTCTCTACAACGTCAGCACGCTCTACTGCATGACGACGTCCCTCGCCCACGGGGGCGCCGGCATCGGTGCCTGCATGGGGGAGCAGAAGGCGCGCGAGCTGGCCTACGCAGCCGGCTTCACCCACTTCCGCAAGCTCCCCGCCGAGCACCCCTTCTCGGTCCTCTACGAGCTGAAGGCGTAGGACAGTGCTGACAAGCAATCGAACGAGGAGCACGATCATGGCAACCGACACGACGACAGCGCCGCCGCCGCTCGACGCCGAATCGCTGCGCGCCGCGCCGGAGCAGACCCGCGCGCGCTATCCCGATGCGGAGGGGTATGTCGAGCGCGACGGCCAGCGCCTCTTCTGGGAGGTCTACGGCGAGGGCGAGGAGACGATCTTCCTGCTGCCGACCGTGTCGCTGTTTCACTCGCGCCACTGGAAGATGCAGATCCACTATCTGGCGTGTCACTTCCGCGTGTTGACGATGGACGGTCTCGGCAACGGGCGCGCCGATCGCTGCCGCGACCCGCGCCGCCACTCCCCCGTCGAGCTCGCGCGCGACTGCCTGGCCGTGATGGACGCGACCGGGACCGAGCGAGCGGTGATGGCGAGCCTCTCGACCGGCGCCCAGTACCAGCTCGAGCTGGCACGCGTCGCGCCCGAGCGGGTCGCAGGCGCCGCGTTCATCGGCCCGACATTCCCGTACACGCCGTCGCACTGGTCGGCCCTGTTGCACCCGCTGGCGATCCCCTTCTCCGAGGCCGTTCAGCTCCCCTCACCCGTGTGGTGGGCGCACCTCAGCCCGACGCACTGGCGCAGTGACCAGGCGCGGTCCGCCGAGTGGTTCATCTCCCGCGCGTTCCCGGAGCCGCACTCGACCAAGGCGATCGAGGACGGGGTCGGATGGGTGCTCGACACGGACCCCGAGACGGTGGCGGCCATGCTCTCGCATCGCAAGTACCTCCGTGGCCGGCGCACGCTGCGCGAGCTGGCACGCAAGCTCGACTGCCCGGTCCTCGTGATCTCCGGCGCCCACGACAAGATCGCGCCGCCACGCGACGCCCGAGCGCTCGCCCGCCTCAGCGGCGGACGGCTCGAGGTGGTCCACGACGCCGGCCACAACCCGCATGCGCGCAAGCCGGTCCAGGTCAACCTGGCGCTGCGCGACTTCTCCGAGAGGGCCTTCGGGCGACCGCGCACGCCGCGCGACCCGACCGTCTACCGGCCCGACGGCCGCCCCCGCGCCCTCTACGTGTCATCGCCCGTTGGGCTCGGCCACGCCCAGCGCGACGTGGCGATCGCTCGCGAGCTGCGCCGCCTGCACCCGGACCTGCAGATCGACTGGCTCGCGCAGGACCCGGTCACGCGACTGCTGGAGGCTGAGGGCGAGCGCATCCACCCGGCCAGTCCTCACCTGGCCAACGAGCCCCGCCACATCGAGTCGGAGTCCGCCGAGCACGACCTGCACGTCTTCCACGCGCTTCGCCGCGTGGACGAGATCCTCGCGGCGAACTTCATGCTCTTCCACGACGTCGGGCGCGAGGACCGCTATGACCTGTGGATCGGGGACGAGGCGTGGGAGCTCGACTACTACCTGCACGAGAACCCGCGCGAGAAGCGCGTTCCGTTCGCCTGGCTGACCGACTTCGTCGGCTTTCTGCCGATGGACGACGCGGACGCACGCGAGCGGTTCCTGACCGCCGACTACAACGCCGACATGGTCGACCATGTCACCGAGCATCCCGAGGTCCGCGACCTCGCCCTGTTCGTCGGCAACCCCGAGGACATCGTCCCCGCGCGGCTCGGCCCGCAGCTGCCGATGATCCGCGACTGGACCGAGCGCCACTTCGACTTCACCGGCTACATCACCGGCTTCGACCCCGCCGACCTCAGTGATCGCACGAAGCTGCGCGCTGAGCTGGGCTACGGCGACGACGAGCGCGTCTGCATCGTCACCGTCGGCGGCTCAGGCGTCGGCGCCAGCCTGCTGCGACGGGTCATCGCCGCCTTCCCGCAGGCCCAGGAGCGCGTCCCCGAGCTGCGCATGATCGTCGTCGCCGGCCCCCGCATCGACCCCGATTCGCTCCCCTCCCATCCCGGGCTCGAGGTGGTCGCCTATGTGCACAACCTCTACCGCCACCTGGCCGCCTGCGACCTCGCGGTCGTGCAGGGCGGCCTGACCACGTCGATGGAGCTGACCGCCCATAAGCGGCCGTTCCTCTACTTCCCGCTTCGCCATCACTTCGAGCAGAGCTTCCACGTCCGCCACCGGCTCGAGCGCTACGGCGCCGGTCGCCGCATGGACTACTACGACTCCCCGCCGGAGCAGATCGCGGAAGCGATCGCGCAGGAGATCGGCCGCGACGTCAACTACCGCGACGTCGAGGTCGACGGCGCCGCCAACGCGGCCCGACGCATCGCCCAACTGCTGTAGCGACGTACCGGCTACTGGCCCTCAGGCGAGCTAGCCGCGCCACACCCGAGAGGCCCGAGCACTCTGGAAGCAACCTACGGACGAACACAGGGCGCGAACGCCCCCCGCTATCACCACTACAACGAGAAAAGCCTGCATATGCAGGCTTTTCTCCATAGCGGGGGAACGATTCGGTCCCATTAGCGACCGGCGGATCGCCGTAGAAGTCGGGGTTCCGTGGCCTGGACCCAGACCGACGTAGGCCTCACTGCTAATCCGGAGGCATCGGCCATCCCAAAGGACGAGCACGCTCGATCCGCGCGGTGGCTCAGCGGTGCGCGAGCTTACGGCCCGATCAGGTCGCGAGGCGCTTGACGTTCGCAGTCGTGTGCTGCAGCGCATCGATCGCCTTGCGAACTTCGACCTCATCCCGATCGAGGCGCGCAAGAGCGTCCGCTCGTTGCTTCGCACTCTGGTGGCGCTCAGCGCCATCGCAGGAACCCACGCGCGCACCAAAGCTGGCATCGAGCGCCTCGAGCAGCCTGCGGCACTTCGTCAATGTGTTCGCAACGAGAACGCACGCGAACTCACCGCGCCGGATCTGCCAGAGAGCGAGCTGCAACTCCCGCTGCTCCGCATTGGTGGCGAGACGTTCGGGCGCTGGGGGCGGATCGTAGGCCCACAGCTCATCTCGCAACTCGAAGGTTCGTTCGAGCAGCGCGGTCGCATGCTCGGTTTCAAGCAGCCCGGCGAACTCGGCGCTCGACTCCGCCAGCGCGACCCACTGGTGACGCAGGACCCCGATGTGCGCGTCAGCGCGTCTCGCGAAACATGCGACGTCGAGCTCCGGTTTCTCCCGGTCCATCTGGGCCATGGCCGCGAGACGCACAAGCATGGGCCGCATCGCCGGGGTGCGTGCTGCAGGCACGGATTGCCGAACCGCGTGCGCGCCGGGGACATCGATCCCCTCACGCTCTGCGACCTTAGCGATCCCGTCCCGCTCACCGTCAACAGCCTGCTGGGTATCCGCCTCCTGGAGCTGTTCCAGCCGTTTCTGCTTGTGCTCTCGCGCATCGGAGAATGCCCGTTCCTGAGACGCGATCAAGCTCAACGCGGCGAACCAGTAGTCGTTCTGAACCTCATCGATCGGGACGCGAAACGCAGCGCGGATACGAACCGTCCGCTGACGACGTTGCTCGGGGAGAGCCCCGACGAAGATCCAGTATGTCTGCTGTGCGAGCTCCGCCAACTCGCTTTCAACGCGCTCCAGCAGCAGGACAGCAAACTCCTGCGTGCGCGCCCTCCACATACGCTCACGCCACCACGACGCAAGCTCTGAAAACCCGACGAACGCGAGCGCCAGCGGACCGACGACCGCGAGAAGCTGTACGCCCAACCGTCCCCAGAAGCTCCCAACTCCACCAAGCACGGCAGCGCCAACGATCGCACCGAGCCCGATAGCGAGGGCAACCGATACGCACCACCGAGGCAGTGGAGGAAGCGCAATCCCCGTCCGAGACATCTAAACGACACACTAAGAGCTGGTGCAAAGAAGTGTCGAGGATTGATGCCGGTCGTGCGCCATGTTTCGACACAGCCGCGCGAGACGACAATCTGGCTTCACTCCGTCGAGCCCGCGCCACGCGGGCGGCCTTCAGGGGTCGGGCACGGTCCTCGGCGCCGCTCGCGGTCGCGCTGACTCAAATCTCGGCCCGGAACGCAAGATCGGAAAGGAAGAGATGGCCAACTCTGCTAAGTTTTCCATCGGAAAAACTTATCATGCCATCGCGCCCCGGATCAGAGAGCACGGCAGGCCAGGTTCGTCGACGGGTGCTCGCCGGCGGCGAGCGCTTCTGGCGACACGAGGACTTCGAGGGTCTGTCGCCTTCGGGGGTCGCAACCGCGCTGTCGCGTCTGGTCCGCGACGGCGAGCTGCAGCGCGTACGGAAGGGCGTCTACTTTCGTCCCCGGCCAACCGTGATCGGCCCCAGCGTTCCCGCGGCCAGCGGCGCCACCGCGACCTCGCTGCGTTCCCCGCTGCATCCCGCGGGCCTCTCGGCCGCCAACCTGCTGGGCCTCTCCACGCAGAATCCGGCGCGGCGCGAGTACGCCACGTCGGCGAGCGACCCACCAACCGCGCTCGCAGGAAGCCGAGTCCGCACGCGACGGCCCCGTGCCCGCGCGACACTGACGGCACAGGAGGGGGCACTGCTCGAGCTGCTGCGCGACCGCGCATCGACCTCGGATCTCCCGCCCGCCGAGACGACACGGCGCCTCCAAGAACTGCTGAGCGACCGCGCGCGCTTCGCGCGCCTCGCCCAAGCGGCGGCGGCGGAGCCTCCCCGAGTGCGAGCGATGCTCGGCGCGCTCGGTGAGCTCGCAGGCGCGGAGGAACAGCACGTGCGCGCATTGCGCAAGAGCCTGAACCCGCTCTCGCGCTTCGACTTCGGCGTGCTCTCCGCGCTGCCCAACACAAGAAGCTGGCAGGCGAAGTGAAGCTCTGCGAACACCCCGACTTCGCTGCACTGGTGGCAGCCACCGCGCAGGCGACCGGTCTGAACGAGCAGTTCGTAGAGAAGGACTACTACGTCACCGAGGTGCTGCGGATCGTCGCCGACGCCTACGGCGAGCAGGTGATCTTCAAGGGAGGGACGAGCCTCTCGAAGGGCTGGGCACTGATCGACCGCTTCTCCGAAGACGTCGATCTCTTCGTCGACCCAGCCCGCTTCGACCCGCCACCGCAAAGCGCCCGCGCCGTCGACCGCGAGCTGCGCACGCTTCGCGACCGTGTCGCCACACACCCCGGCCTCGCGCTCGCGCCGGAGCTCGGACAGACGATCGGCGGCCGCGGCCGCGCCGACCACCTCGTCTACGTCACCCACTTCGACGCGCTGCCCGGTGTCGCGAGCACCGTCCGCCTCGAGCCCGGCATCCAGAGCGGCGACCACCCCGTCGAGCAGCGGACCATCGACTCGCTCGTCGCCGCGTTCCTGCGCAAGCAAGACCAGACCGACATCGCCGAGGATCTCGAACCGTTCGAGATGACCCTCCTGCACTTCCGACGAACCTTTGTCGAGAAGCTCTTCACGATCCACGCGAAGGTCATGCGACTGCTGGAGGACGGCACGCCGGTCGCCCGTGACGCGCGCCACTATGCCGACCTGGACACGCTCGCGAGCCGCCCCGAAGTCGTCGCCATGCTGCACTCCGACGAATACCAGGAGATCTGCCGCGACTACGACGCGCTCAGCTCCCGCTGGTTCCCACGCAGCCACCGACCACCAGCGGAGCTCAGTTTTCGCGAGAGCGCGGCGCTCTTCCCGGCAGCGGACCTTCGCGACGCGCTCGCAGCCGACTACGCCACGCAGTGCGCGCTGCTGTTCCCCGGCGACTTCCCTTCGTTCGCTGACGTGCTCGGAAGCTTCGAGCACCTGCGGGAATGGCTCTGATGGCAGATCGCTCCAGCATCGAGAAGGCGCTCGCCGCAGTTCAAGCCTTCGGCGCGGGACCAGCACTGACGACGCGGATCGCAGGTCTGGAGACGAGCCTTCAAGGCAAGACGCGCGACAAGGCCGCCGCCCTGCTCACCGCGGACCACATCGACGAGACGGCGCCCAGCGGAGCGTTGACGATTAGGGGGGAGGTACTTCCATAGCGGGGGAACGATTCGGTCCCATTAGCGATCGGTGGATGGCCCTGGAGGTCGAGGTTCCGTGGCTGCGCTAACCGCGGTGCTCAGGCCAAGCGCTGCCGGTCGATCCCGAGGATCATCGCCACTGCCTGCTCAATCTCGCGCATCGTCTCCGGTTGGACCTGTCCAATCGGATGCAGTAGTCGCGAACGCGACACGGAGCGGATGCCGCGGCAGATCGCCGCGCTCTCACCGTCAATGCCCTCCTCGGGCGACACCCGTGGCCGCAGCGCCGAGGGCGCCCGCGAGCTCGATACCGGCACGACCACGAAGAGCTCGTGCTCAATGCCGGCCACGATCTCGTCCACTGAAAGAACGATCGCCGGCCGATTCTTCCCCGGTTCGCCCTTTCGCGCCGCACCGAGTGAGACGAGCCAGATCTCGCCTCGCCGCGGCTCAGCCGATGCCATCGCCGACCGCGGCTTCCCACTCTCGCTCCTCGCGCAGCGCGTCGCGGTTCGACGCGTCCGCGCGCGCCGCTTCGCGCTCAGAGCGGAAAACCGCCTCGCGCGCGACGTCGCGCGCAAGCTCGGTCAGCATCGCCGACAGCGACACCCCCCGCTCACGTGCCTGATCGGCGAGCAGGTCGCGGGTCTCGCGCGTCACGCGGATCGTGGCAGTGTCGACAGCCATAGACACAGCTTAGCGCCACGTCAAGGCGACATGCAGGCGCATGCGACGGCTAATCGTCTTCGAGGAGGACATCCACCGCATCGAGGTTCGCGTCTGCAATTCCCCCGCTCCCGTTACGCGCCGCCAACTCAGCGGCGACAGCAGCGAACGCCTCAATGCCTGCCGTGGCGTCCTCGACGATCTGGGCGGCAATCACTTCGGGCGCCGGCAGGGAAGCAGGGTCGGACAGCGATTCGTCGACCACGTCCGCCCACACGTCGAGGTTCAACGCGGGCCGCGCGGCCAGCTCCTCGTAGCTGTAGCGCTTGAAGTTCGGCGCCTCTCTACGCCGCTTGTGCGCACCCGGACGGTAGGCGTCCACGAACGGCTGAAGGTCGACCTTCTTCAGCGGGCGCGTCTTCAGTGTGAAGCGCTGGTTCGTGCGCAGGTCGTAGACCCAGAGGTACTTTGTCTGCGGGGCTGCGCTTGCCGCGCGACGCTCGAAGAAGAGGACGTTCGCCTTGACGCCCTGGGCGTAGAAGATGCCGGTCGGCAGGCGCAGCAGCGTGTGGACGTCGCACTCGTGCAGCAGGCGCCGGCGGACGGCCTCGCCGGCGCCCCCCTCGAACAGCACGTTGTCCGGGACGACGACGGCCGCACGACCACCGATCCGCAGCATCGAGCGAATGTGCTGCACGAAGTTGAGCTGCTTGTTGGACGTCGTCGCCCAGAAGTCGTCGCGCACGATGGTCTCAGCCACCGAGCTGGCCGACCCGTCCTCTCCGATCACGGTCACCGAGCTCTTCTTGCCGAACGGCGGATTGGCGAGCACCAGATCGACCTTCTCCGTCGGCTCCTGCAACAGCGCGTCCTTGACCTCGATCGGCGGCGTCGCGTTGATGTCGGCGCCGCCGATGCCGTGCAGGAACAGGTTCATCGCGCACAGCCGTGCGGTGTTGTCGACGATCTCGGTTCCGTGGAACGCACGCTGCTGCAGAAAGCGCAGCTGTCTGCGGTCGAGCTGGTTGCGATCCGGATCGGTGATGTACTCGTACGCGCTCAGCAGAAACCCGCCGGTCCCACACGCCGGGTCACCGATCGTCTCGCCCGGCTGCGGCTGCATCGCCTCGGTCATTGCCCACGTCAACGGGCGCGGCGTGAAGTACTGGCCGGCGCCGGACTTCGTGTCGGCCGCGTTCTTCTCCAGCAGACCCTCGTATGCGTCCCCCTTGATGTCGGCGTCCACACCGGTCCAGGTCTCGGAGTCGATCAGCTCCACGACCAGCCGGCGCAGCGTCGCCGGGTTCTGGATGCGGTTCTGCGCCTTGCGGAAGATGAGTCCGAGCAACCCGGGCTGGGTGGCGAGCTGCTGCAAGGTAGCGACGTAGTGCGCCTCGAGGTCGGCACCCGACTTCGGCAAGAGCGACGACCAGTCGTAGCCCTTCGGCAGCCGCGGCTTCTCGTTCCGCGGCGGCTGCGTCCGCTCATGCGCCATCTTGAGGAACAACAGATACGTGAGCTGCTCCACGTAGTCGCCGTACGACAGTCCGACGTCCCGCAGCAGGTTGCAGTAGTTCCACAGCTTCTGGACCAGCTGGCGGGAGTGCTCGTCGACAGGGCGCTTCACAAGAGCATCCTCGGCGTCGTGGTCCTGCCGAGGCCGCCATTCAGACCCTGGTGGAGCACGGCTGCGTCAAGCTTGCTTGCGTCTGTCAGCTGAGATTCGAAGGCGCGCTGCTGCCGGCGCGTCGCGTCGAGCTGGCGGTCAAGCAGCTCGATGATGTCCCGCTGCTGCTCAAGCGCCGGCACAGGGACCGGCAGCGCCTTGAGCTGCCGCTTGTTGATGGAGGCGAGATTCGTCGTCTGCTTTGCACACGAAAGGAAGTAGGCACGTGCCTGTGGAGCGTTCAGGAAGTACGCCAGGAAACGCGGAATCAGACGCTCGCCCGTTCGGACCGCGAAGACGTGGTTCTGATGAAGGCACTCATCCAACTGGCCCTCCCAGAGCCAGCCACGCCCCACCTTGTCGGCGTCACCACCCTCCAGGACGAGGACATCCCCGTGCTGAAGGCGATGCTTCTGCCGCTGCGGCTCGGTGACGCCGAGCGTCTTTATGACCGAAAGATCAAGGAAGCCAGCTTGGACATTCGCGGTCCGGATGTATGGCAGCTCGACCGTTGCGCCTTCGGGCGTGCGACCTTTCGCGATGCCAGACTGAACAGACGCCAGCTCGTCGAGTGAGACGATCTCAAAGTCGGCCGAATCGCTCCATGCCCCTTCGAAAGCTGATGCGAGACACGACGCGCGGAAATTGATCAGTCCGTCAAGCGCACGAGACAGGCCGGAACGACCGGTATCGGTCTGTTGCCGCAATCGTCCGACCGCTTCCACAACGGCCGCTTGCTCATCGCGAGAGGGAAGCGAGATCTGCATGCCTAGCAGGTGACCGGCACGAATGTTGGCAATGTTGTTGGTTGCCGCGGACCGTCGGGCAATGGCGTCTCGGTAGGCCGGCGACTGGAGAAAAAGCGCCACGTACCCTGGCTCGACGACCTCAGGCAGAGGGCGCACAACGGAACAGAACGCTCCGAACGTCCCTTTCCACGGCTGGAACAAGCCGGCCGACTTCCCGACGCGTTCGCGGCTGTTCGAGGTCGACACAACGACATCGCCGAGTTGCAGGAACTGGTCGTCACGGACAAGCTCCTCGGGTACGTACATGAGTCTCTCGTCAATGATGAGCCGGTCCCTGATGTTGCCGGATCGCAGGAGCGGAACGAATCCATCCGCGGGTGCATCGACAGCTTGCCCCTTGCGGTACGTCACACCTCGCGTGACTGTGGCGACATCGCCGAGCGTCCTCACCATCCAGCCTGGTGGAAGCCCCTCCTCAGTAGTCATTCCCCCAACACCTCGTTCAGCTGGCTAACCACCACGTCGAGTTCGTTACCGAACAGCTCGTACGCCTGGACGATGCCGCCGCGCTCGGAGAACGGCGGGAAGTCGTAGTCCTCCACGGGGTCGAAGCTCATCGACGTCACGATGCGGTCGCGGATCATCTCCATCCAGCGCCGCTGCTCGTCGCTGAACACGCGCCCATCGGACTCCTGCTCGGCCATCCACACGTCGAAGCGCAGCCGGACGACGTCCTCGTGCGGAATGAGCTCGCGGTCCTCCTCCAGCGTGTACCGGATCAGTCGCACGAGGTCCGCGGTGAGCTTTCCGCCGTGGCCTTTGACGCGATCAGCGTCGAGCTGCTCGTACGCCGACCACACGCGCTCCGGCGTGAGGTTGTGTGGCGGACGAGCGATCGCCGTCGCAAGCTCGGCGACGTCGTCGAAGCTCGGCCGGCGCCGGTAGGGCTGTGCGTAGAAGGCCTTCAGGGCGACGTGCTCATCATGGTGCTCTGCGAGATATTGACGCCACGAGGTGATCACGTCCTGCGCCGCAGCCGGGTCCGCGACGAACTCGGCGCTGAGCAGCGTGTCGTGCCCTCCGATGTGGATGTACTGCTGCGTCACCGCGGCCTGAAACTCGTCGAGCTTCGCGCGCACCTCGGCGCGGCGCAGTTGCGCGACCGCGTGCTCGACCAGCATCTCGCGCGCTGCCCGTACGGCGTCCGCCTCAGGCTCTTCGACGCCCGTTTCCTGACGCGCCGTCGCGCGCTGGAAGTCCTCGTCGGTTGCTGAGCGCAGGTCCTCGACGACGTCGGCGATGCGCATGCCGCCGGCGACCTGCGCGAACTCCCGGCGCTCCGATGCCGACAGCTTGCGCTCGAGCCGGCGCAATCGCAGCGCCACGGACTTCAGCGTGTCGTCGTCAGTGAGTCCCATACCGATGTCGCGCAACAGCGTCTTGAACGGCACGGAGGCCTTGTGCTCGGCGACCGGGCTGGCGTCGAGCAGAACCGCGTCCTCGTCGGTAATACCGACGGCGTCGACGAGCACCGAATAGGTCTTCGTCTGTCCCTTTTCGACCGCGCCCGGCGTGACCTGCCAGAAGTCATCGTCTTCCATGGTGCGTACGGCGCGGCCACGCATCTGGTTGAACAGCACGCGCGAGGCGACCATCCGTATGAAGACGAGGCACTCGACGGCCTTGATATCGGTGCCGGTCCCGATCTGCTCGACCGTTACCGCGATCCGCAATGCCGGATCGTTGCGGAAGTCCTTGATGTTCTGCTCGACAGTCCCCTCGGCCTTGTACGTGATCTTGCGCGCGAACTCGATACCGCGGCCGAACACCTCGCGGACGATCTTGAGCACGTCCTCGGCGTGCTGGTCGTGCTTGCAGAAGAAGATCGTCTTGGGCACCTCGTCGCGGTCCGGGAACAGCTGGGTGGTGACGAGGTCCTTGAAGGCGATCACGACAGTGCGGATCTGGCTCGGGTTCATCACCGCGCGGTCGAGCTGCTCAGGTGTGTATGGGTAGTCGTCGCCGAGCTGGAGCGGCCGTCTCGCCTTCGTGAGGCGGTCACGCACCTTTACCCACTCGCCGGCAGTCATCGTCGCGCCGCGCTCCCCCACCTCGGTGCGGATGCGGAACAGCTGCTGGTCGACGTTGACGTCGTCGAAGACCGCCTCCTCGCGGCCGTACTCGGCGATCACGTTGTCGTCGAAGTAGGCGAGCGTCGTCGGCGTCGGCGTCGCGGTCAGGCCGACGGTGAACGCGTCGAAGTAGTCAAGCACCTGGCCCCAGCGCCCATAGATCGAGCGGTGACACTCGTCGGTGTATACGAGGTCGAAGTACTCGACCGGCACATCGGGGTTGTAGGCGACCTCGACCGGCGGCCCGTCGCTCATCTCGAACGTCGAGGCTTCGTCGAATTCGGGGTCGTACGGGCGGTCCTCGCCTCTCAGCATCGCGTAGAGACGCTGGATCGTGCAGATGATGACGTTGGCGGACTGGTTCGCAGCGCTCGACTTGAGAACCTCTACGACGTAGTCGTCCTCGAAGCGGCGGCCGTCCGGATAAACGTAGGCGCGGAACTCCTTGGCGGCTTGGTCGGCAAGCGAGACACGGTCGACGAGGAACAGGATCCGCGTGGCGTCCGCGAAACGCAGCAGCCGGTAGGACTCGGCCACTGCGAGGCGGGTCTTGCCGCCGCCCATGGTGATCGCCGCCAGCGCGCGCGGGCGATCATCCGCCAGGGACTCTTCCAGTCTGCCGATCGCCTCGATCTGCACGCCGCGCAGGCCCGCCGGATCGATCGGTGGCATCCGCCGCAGCTTCGCACGGAAGCTGTAGTCCGCCTGCGCCCATGCGGCGAGCGTCTCGGGCCTGTGGAAGTGGAAGACCTCGCGCGGTCGCACGATCGGGTCCCGACGACTTTGGACGTTCGTCTCGGTGCCGGTGGAGACGTACTGAAAGAGGAGCTCGTCGGCGTAGCGCGGCAGATCGCGCTTGCCAACCGTGAGCTTGAAGCCCTCGTTGTAGCGCTCGGTCTGCGTCTCGACCGACGAGAGCGTGTGGCCCTCCGGTTTCGCCTCGATAGAGCCGACGGCTTTTCCGTCTGCGACGAGGAGGTAGTCGACCGGTCCTCTCTCGGTGATGAACTCGCGCACCGCCACGCCGGGTGCGGCACGGAAGTCGACATCGGACCAGTCCTGGAGCTTCCAGCCGGCATCCTCCAGCATCTTGTCGATGCGCATTCGAGCGCGCTGCTCGGGGCTGAGGCGGGCCAGGGGATCCATAGGGGAAGGCAGGAGACACTATCCCGCTGTGCAGACCACTTTGATTGGGTATCGAAGCTCGGCCGCGAAAGACCCGAACACACTGAAGGCGCCCTCTCGAGCGCCTTCACAAGAGCGACCAACTGCAAGCCCCGGTCGCTAACGGGCCTATAGCGGGGGCGGGATTCGAACCCGCGACCTTCGGGTTATGAGCCTTCTGGGGGTGTTCGGTGGGGTGCGTTCGGGAGCGGCGGATCCCGCTGTGACGGGAGATCGCGTCGGGCAGCCGCTCGGCGAGATCGTCCGCGCTCCGTGGCGCACGTTGCCCCATGCGTTGCCCCAGCTGAGGTGGCCCGGGCCGGCGCTACCAGACGGCCCGCTCGCCGAGCGCCGCGCGGATACGACCGTCGGCGGTCAGGAGCGGTAGGTCGGCGAGCAGTGCGGTCGCGGCGATGATGCGGTCGAACGGATCGGGCACCTGCTCGCGCGAGACCTCGGCCATCGCGTGGTGGACCGCGAGATCCAGCGAGACGACCGAGAACGCTTCGCGCTGCACAACCTCTTCAGCCTTCTGCAACACACTCGCGGACATGCGCCCGGCGTCCACCAGGTACCGAAGGTCGAGAAACGACCCGATCGAGACGAACACACGCCGGGCGGTGATCGCGTCGGCGAGCTTCCGAGCCGCTGTTGCCGACCGTCTCGGCAGGCTGCCGTCGAGCATCCACAGCAGCACGTGCGTGTCGATCAGCGCATCGGCCATGTGCCGTGTCTAGGGCGTCTTGCCCTGCAACGCCTCGAGCCGCGCCGCCTTGATGTCCTCGATCTCGATCGAAGGCAGCTCGCCAGCGAGCGCACCGAACGGCTCCGGCCACCCATCTGCGCCAGACGGAGCAGGACGAACCTCGACGTCAGCACCGATCTCGAGATCGGTCGCGTCTTCGGCCGGCACCTCCACCACCGCGGTGCCGTTGGGACGCTTGCCGACTACCTTGGCCATATGAGAAGGGTACGTGCCGGGAGGCGGCTGCGCCAGTCTATCCCTCGAACAGATCCCGGTCCTACTTTCGGTAGCCCCTGACACGAGCGAACCACGCTCTGACGAACGCCAGCTCGCGCTCCAGATCCTCAGGCTCTGGAGCCACGTAGTTCACGGACGGATCCTTGTCGTGGCGACGCAACCACCCCGAGCAGCGAGCGTAACTCTGCTGAAACTCGCGATCGTCCTCGTCGGTGATACGCGCCAGGAGCTTGAACATCTTCGGTCGCACCTCAGACGTCCCGCGATCGACCACGGCGTTGACGATCTCAAGATTGATGAGACGTTCCCAAGTTTCCGAGAGCTTGCCGGCCCAGTCCGAGCACTCCTTCTCGTAGGTGTCTTGATCCCACCCCACGCGCTCGCGCTTGATGCGCGCCAGTTGCTGTTCGAGCTCGCCGAAACGGCGTGGAACGTCCTTGGCCTTCCACGGATGCTGATCGGTGAGCAGCCCTGGCATCTTGTCGCCTCGGCGCTGCACCCCGCGCTCGGTAAACGTGATCTGCGCAGCGTCTGCGGCTCGCCGCAGATCACCAACGAACGAGACATCATGCGTGAAGACCACGACCTGACGGTCCCCAGCAAACTGCACAAGGCGGTGTGCGACCAAAGCGCGTCGAATGTGATCGAGAGATGTGACCGGATCATCGAGCACGAGCGCCGACTTACTCGTATCAAAGAAGGCTTCGGTGAAGTAGCCAGCCAACCCAAGCGCCGTTTGCTCGCCCTCGCTGAGGACCTGCTGCACTGGTTGCGGGTTCGTCGCACCGAGCAACGAGGGACGGTGTCGAAACTTGCCCTTCTGTCCGCCCATCTTCTTCAGCTCGATCCGCTCAAGACGAAGGCGATCTGACTCACGGGTGAAGCGGTCACGGACCAAGGCGGTCACGTGCTCGTCGGTGAGTTCGGTTGCCTTCCGTGTAATCCCGTTTGTCTCCGTCAGCTTCTTGGCCTTCTCAAGCCTTGCCCGGTCACGCAGTCGATCGATCTCCGTCTCGATACCAGCACGCGCAGTCTTGAGGGCGATGCGTGCGCTCAGATCATTCTTCTTTGCAGTGACATCGGCAAGTGACCTTTGAAACTGGGTTCCATCGATCGCCGCAGCAGCATCCTTGAGGGCCTGCGCGCGCGCCTCAAGATCCGGCACCGGCGATACCCCGAGAGATGGCAGCTCTTGCTCGTGCGAACTTTCAAGCGCAGCAAGCAGTGACGCGCGCCGCGCCCCAGCCTCTTGGAGCCACTCTGACGCTCTCTTCACGAGGGCTTCATCCGCAGACTCGAGTTCGACCAACTGCGCAGCAACCGCCGCCGGCATTGGATCGAGCTGTCGCACCGAAGCGACGGCTCGCGCAAACGCCTGCTCGGCAGCGTCCGCACGTTGAGCCGTCGTGTCGGCCATGAACGCCTCGAAGCGTTGGAGTCGATCAGCGGCCTCGCTTGTCAGCTCCTGATGGCACAGCACGCAATGGGCTCCATCTCCCACAACCGGAAAGTGCTGCTCGTGATAGGCCTCGGCTTCCGAGAAGGACCGTGACGCCTCCCAAAGCGCTCGCCACGTCGTGCTTCCGACTCCCTGTACGGGCTCAGACTCGAAGGTTCCCGACGAAGCGATGGTCGCAGCCGCACGCAACTCGCGAGCGGTCGTCCCAGATGACTTCGCCTCGGTCACTCTGGCGTCGCTCAGACCTCCGGCGAGCAACGCGGCATGCTTCGCAGCCGCATCCATCTTGTTCGCAAGCGCTTCGAGACGAACGCGCTCTCTGGATGGGTCGGTTGCCCGGAGCCGAGCCTCCTCCTGCAGAAGCGCCCCCAGTTGTTCAGAGGCGTCATCGGGCGCGGCGCAGGCCGCGTCGAGCTGCGCTGGTGACGTTGATCCCGCCAGCGCCACGAGGAAGCGCGCACCCTCCGTTCCATCGGGGACCGTCGGCATCGGGCCACGTGATGCCGAGTTCTGCTGAAGACGCTCGTCGAGTACTGCGCGAACGGCGTCGCAGATCGCAATCAGCCCATCGAGCATGACGAGCGCGGAGGGTCGGTAGGTCAGCTCCGAATCGCCGCCGATATACGTGTCTCCACAGGCTTCGTCATAGAAGCTCACAGCGCGAAGCTCGCTTCCAATGGAATCAGGCCACGTCGCGGTCTTCTCAGCACCCGCGACGCTGAAGCCGATCTCAGCCTTCTGCGCTTGTCCGCCAGTGTCCGAAAAGACGTTGCCGTGCACCGGCTCTTGATGCCGGGCGCCTACCGCAGCCTTGACCAAGCGCGCATACCCGGACTTCCCACTTCCGTTGTCACCGTAGACGACGGTCAGTCCGGCAGATCCGAAGGTCATCTCCTGGTGGTCGAGCAGCGCGTTGACGTTCGAGACCTCACGAATCGACCGCAATGCAACGCAAGCTCCGGCGGCTTGCGTTCCGGGAACCTCGGACGCTTTGAGAGGCACGACGCTCGGCTCTTTCCCAGCGACGAGGTCGTCGGCGATCGCGTCGATCGCGTCCTGGTCGAGCGCCTCTCCTCTAGCCAGTGTCCGCAGAACCTCCTGCTGCCAGGCAGGCCGGGTGGCCGCCCACTCGGCGATTGCATCCTCGATCGTCATCACGCGACTGGTCGGCTCAGGTGGATCTCCACCGTTCCAACCCTAGCTCCCGGGATGCCGCATAGAGCCAGTTGTCAGTAGATCGCCCAACATGGCGCATCATCCGGCACGCAGGTCCAACGCTGGCGCCCCCTCCCCCGGCAGCAGGTGGGTGTAGACGCTCAGCGTGAACGCCGGCGAGTGGTGGCCGAGCACTCGCGAGAGCTGGACGACGTTGACGCCGCGCGCGAGCTGGAGCGAGGCGTAGGTGTGCCGGAGCGTGTGGAAGCCGGCCCACGGCGCGCCGATCTTGCGGACGAGGGGCTTCAGCATCCGGCTGCGCAGGTTGTCGGGGTCGAGCGCGGAGCCGCCGGCAGCTGAGAAGACGAGCGTCTCGGCTCCGGCCGGAAGTCCGGCGAGGTGTCTGCGCAGGCGGCCGACAAGGCCGGACGCGAGCGGCACGTCGCGGCGTCCGTGCTTCGTCTTCGGCGGCTCGACGCGCCGCTTCACGATCGCGCGACGGACCTTCAGATGCGGCCTCTCGCCGTCGATCTGGACGTGTCGGCGCTGCAGCGCGATCGCCTCCGACACCCGCAGCCCGCACGACGCGAGAACCTCAAGCAGGAGCCGGTGCTCCTCGGGCGCGCGGGCGAGCAGCTGTCTGACCTGCTTGCGCGAGAGGGTCTTGACTTCGTCCTCATCGTCCTCGCGGATCTGCTCGCGGTGCGGCAGCGCCAGCTTCACCGCCGGGTTGTGACGGATCAGCCCCTCGCGCTGCGCGGTCGCGAGCGCGGCCCGCACCGGGATCGCGGCGTTGGCGACCGTCGAGTCCGACAGACGCTTGCCCTGCGCGACCTCGTCGCAGAGCCAGTCGACGAACCGCGCGAGCCGGTAGGGCGTGACGTCCGTCAGCCGGAGCTTCCCCGGGAAGTGCTTGTACGCGTATCTCTCCAGCAGCCGCCGGTACTCCTCGCGGGTGCTCTCGCGGAAGCCTCGGCGACCCTGGCCGCGGTAGCGCTCGACCCACTCCTCGAGGTAGGCGCGCAGCGTGATCGTCGTGCGCTCCTGCAGCTCGCCGCGGTCACGGTCGGTCTCGCGCTCGCGCTTGATCCGACGCGCCTCGTCGAGCGTGCGCGCGAACTCCTTGCGCTGGCGACCACCGGCGCGGTAGATCACGACGTACGACCTACCGCGTCGGTATACACCCGGCGTCTTCGTTCTCACGAGCTTGCGCTCGTCGGGGCTTGCAGCGTCGGCGGCGCCCACCGCCGTACCCTTGGCGTGCATTGAGAGGCTCACTCCTCTTGGTGCCAGGCCGGGGGCGGTTCCAGCCGCGCCCCGGCCACCTTGCTTTTCTTCGAAGGTAGACCCGGTGCCGGTCGGATACGAGCGCCGGCGTGATGACCGCCGTTGGCGTCTGCTCGCACGTACGCGTCGAGCGTCTCACGCGTGAACAGCGGCGTCCGTCCGTCGCGTCCATCGGGCACGAGCACCCGCATCGACGTCAGGTCGTAGATCCGCTTGCGCGAGACGCCGAGGTAGCGCGCGGCAGCCTCCGGCGTGAGGTAGCCGTCAGCGGGCTCGCGCTGCTCCTGGCCGGTGTCGAGCCGGTCCAGGAGCAGCGGTGCGAGCGCCTCGGCGAGACGCTGCAGTTCCTCGTCGCTGAGACCGAACTGCACGATCCGCTCCCCCTCGTCGACGAACGGCCGCTCACGCTCCCCATGGACTCGGCGGATCCAGCGGCATGATGTCCACCGGCAGGATCGTCACCAGCTGCTCATCGAACGTGCGATTGCCGTCAGCCTCGCGCACGTCGGGCGGAAGCACCGGCAGTCTCCACGCCAGCAGCGAGCCGTGATGGATCAGCTGCTCGGTCGTGAACAGCAGATGCTCGCGGCCGGGATAACGCCAGTGGTGAGCGGGCATGCCGACCTGGCCGATGCGACCGACCACCAGCTCGTCGGCCGCCTCCATCAGCCCGCGCCGACAGGTCTCGTCAGGGCAGACGAAGATCACCACCGGCCGCCCCTGCTTCTTCACCCGCGGATGCAACAGGGCCCACCCCGTGAGGAACTCGTCGTAGGCGATGAGCTTTCTCGTGTTCTTCGCTCTTCTTCTCGTGCGGTCGAGCTCAACAAGGAGGTCGAACTCACAGTCGGTTCGCTTCCCTGTCTCTATCCACAGTCGCAGCGTGAGATCGGGCTTGATCGTTCCCACAAACGGGCCGGTCGAGATCCCGTCGAAGATCCAGCCGCGGTCCAAGTCCACTGCGTCCAGCGACACCCCGTACTGTCGCGCGCCGAAGATCGCCTGCTTCCTCGGCGGGCTCAGCTGTCCTTCTCGGTAGCGCGGCGTCAGGACGTCCAAGACCCCGAACGTTCGCCAGTCGGCTGCGAGCCGGCAGAGCGCCATTGCCCACTCTGCTGTGTGGAGGTCGTGTCCAAGGCCGCTCCAGGACCGCGCCTCGCTGCGACGCCAGCGTCGCTCTTCCGGAATCTGCGGCTGGCAAAGGGCACTCCACGTCAGTTCGTCATCGGGAATGCGCCACGCTTTTCCCTGACGCAAACCGGCGGCGGTCAGCGACCACATCCACGGCGCCCGGCCACCACGTCTGCGCCCGGCTCCCGCTTTGAGCTGCGCGCGCCGGCGCTCCACGAGGCCCGCGCGCAGCAACTCGCCAAGGATCTTCTGCATCCATTCCAAACTCGCCCATGGCCAAACCGCACGGCGGAGCTGCTCCGTGGTCAAGCACCCGAAGCGATCGAGCCACGCGAGTGCGGCCTTGTGCCCGTTCGACTCGCGCGGCAACACCGTCCGAACCTCGGGCGGCACGGGCTCTCCAAGCGAGACGATGGTGTCGAGACGAGCAAGTTCCAGAAGTATCTTCGTCGCCGGCTGTCTCTCGTTGAGGTCGACGTCGGGCGCCAGCTCGAACGACTGGCCGACGAACTCCAGCACCTGCGATTGCACCGCAGCGATCGGCGGGTCTTCGGGCGTCGGCATGTCGACCGGCTCCCAGATCTGAACGTAGGACTCGGGCAGTTGAGGTCGAGGTTTGTCGGAAGCTGGCATGCTGTCCTCCAAGAGAGATCGGGGCTTTGCATGTTCTGTGCCGCCTGGCCATAGATCGCCCCTCTGAACTTCTCGGGTCAGCAGATGTGGCGCTGGGCCACGAGTTCGGTCACGCCGCCCTCAACCAACGTCGAAGGTTCGGTCAGACACAGCGAATTCGCCTCCGTAGCGGGCAGAAGCGCACCGCCACGCGGTGCGCGCGTTTCATCGCACGATCTACGCTTCAAACATCAGCGCCGGGGATAAATCGAAACCTGGACGAGCCGGCGAGATCCTCGACGCCGCAGGCAATCCCGGCGCGCCTGACCGAACCTCTGGCCCCGCTCGCGCGACGGTGACTATATGGAGACTCTCCTTGTCCTCTGAGCAAACGGATCAGCACCTGCGCTCGAGCTCAAGCTCGTGGCGAGCCACAGGCTCGATGTTTGGCCGTGACGTTCGTCAGTCGTACCGTCACTCCAGCCCTTCGTGTGGGTTTCCCCGCCGAGTCTCCCCAGCCAGGACCACGACCAGCGAGCAAGGTGAGCGACTGCAATCCCAAGGTCGTCGCAGCGCTGTTCGCGCATGCCAGCACTGAGATCTCTCGGCGGTGACTACTTGGAGGTCCGTCAGGAGCTACGAACGTGCCGAGCGGTGCGCGCTACCGGCCGACCGCGGCTTCGTGAGCACCGCGATCTCTCGCGCGGCCTTGCGAGACCCTCTGGCGAACGCTGCCTTCACGTCGGCTCGCACCGGAGCGCGATCAGCGGCGACGCGGATGCCGTGTGGGTTGCGGCTATCGAGCGGACTCGTCATGGCTTCGAGTGTACGCGCATGCCTCGCCGCGACCAGCAGCGCAGCGAGCGCGCCCCGAGCCCCCATCACCTTGCGCCCTGCTCGCGTCAGTACGTCAGGTTCGCGACGGCATGGACGCTGACCGCCCAACTGCGCCGGTTCACCGTTCCCGAGAAGCTTCCGCTGCCCAGCGCGCTGCGATACGCGCCCGTGCCGCTGCGGACCGCGATGCTGCCGCTGAACCGCGCGACAGTCCCCGCCGACTGCGGGTAGCCCACCGCACTCATCGTGATCGACCCGCGACTCGCGTGGAACGTCACGGTGCCCGTGACCTTCGTGACGCTGGTATGGAAGACCGCGGTGATCGACCCGGGAAGCGAACCGCTCGCCGAGCCGCTCTCATACAGCGTCGACCCGGACTTGCGCGTCAGGTGCAGATGCCCGGTGTCGTTGACGTGCAGCGAGTGCCGGGCGGCGTGCGCTGCGGGTGCGGCCCCGACGCTCACCGTCGCGCAAAGTCCGATCGTGAGTGCAGCGAGCGCGAGCAGCGCGGCTCGTGCGCCGGTTCGAGCGAGGTTGTTTGTCACCACGTTGCCTCCCTTGCTTGGTGCCCCCGACAGTCGCGCCCCTGCCCACCTTATACGCAGCCCGTATCGAAGTACACAGTGACGTTTCCAGGCTGCGAACCCGGTCCGCGCGATCTGGGAGATTGCGCGTGGTGTCGAGTGTCAGTCGTACCGCCCCGTCTACCGCTCGCGTGGGACTCCCGCCGAGCCCTCCGCTTCCGTCCGCGGCTCAGACCGCCTGGATGTTCCACGATCCGTTCGGGCTGCTGGAGCAGATGCGGGATCGGTACGGATCGCGCTTCGCGTTGAAGGCGCTCGCCCGTCCGCCGCTCGCGTTCATCGCCGATCCCGACGAGGTGGCCGCCGTGTTCGCCGCCCCGCCTGATCTGCTCGCACCGGGCGAGGGCGGACAGACGATCCTGCCGATCGTCGGCGATCGCTCGTTCATGCTCGCCGACGGCGAGACGCACCGGCGCGGCCGTGCGCGACTCGCCCGGCTCTACACCGGCGAGGCGACCGCCCGCCACGGCGAGATGGTCCACGGGCTCGCCGAGCGAGAGATCGCGAGCTGGCCGACCGACACGCCGATCGCGCTGCACCCCCGTCTGCGCGCTCTGACGCTGCGCGTGATCCTCGCGACGCTGCTCGGCCGCGACGTCGACGAGCGCGCGCCCGGCCTGCACGCGCAGCTGCTGTCGATGCTGTCGGTCTCCGACGGGGTGCTGCTGACGCTGCCGCCCGCGCGGCGTGTGCCCGGGCTCGGTGCGCGCTGGCAGCGCTTCCTGCACGAGCGGGCGCAAGTCGACGCGACGCTCCTGCGACTGATCGAGGAACGCCGACGCGAAAGCCGCAGGAACGAGGACGCACTCGACCTGCTGCTCGCCGCACGGAACGAAGGCGGCGAGCCCCTACCGACGGCGCAAGTCCGCGACAGCCTCATGTCGCTCATCCTCGCTGGCCACGAGACGACCTCCGCCGAGCTTGCCTGGACCTTCCAGCTGATCGCCCACGACCCACGCATCCAGCACGCGCTCTACGCCGAACTCGCCGCCGGCGACGTCACGTACCTGACCGCCACGATCCAGGAAGCGCTGCGCCACCGTCCCGTGTTCCTGTTCGCGATCCCGCGCGCGGTCAAGCAGCCGATCGAGATCGGCGACTGGACGCACACGCCCCCGGCGCACCTGCTCGTCTGCCTCTACCTGCTGCACCACGACCCGGCGCTGTTCGCCGACCCGCATCGCTTCCGGCCGGAGCGCTTCCTCGACGCACAGCCCGACGGCGCCGCCTGGCTGCCCTGGGGCGGCGGCCGCAAGCGCTGCCTCGGCTGGCGCCTGGCGTTCCTCGAGCTGCAGACGATCGTCGCCGCGACCCTCTCGCGCTACGCGATCGAGCCAACGCACCCGGCACTTGAGCGGCCGCGCTGGCGCAGCGTGATCGTCACGCCGCACCGCGGCTGCCGCGTGATCCTGCGAGAGCGGCCCCGGCCGCCCCGGATGCCTACACCCAAGTAGTCGCCCGTAACTACCGCGCCGCGCCGGCCCGGCATACGGTGCGTCGCGATGGGAGGAGAGCTTGTGGGCGGGGCGTGTCTGGCGGCACCGGTGCGTCCCGCCCGCCCAAGCCCGGCCTCCCCGCTTACGCCTATGCACCGCTTCGCGTCCCCAACCGTGCACCGAGCAGGTGCCCCCTGCCACGCTCGCGTGCACCGTGCCCGCCGGTTTCGACGACGACCTCCCCCGTCAAGAGTCGTCGGAGCCGGCGGGCCGTCCCCCCGCGCCGCACGGGCAACGACGCAGCCACCGTGGAAGGGCGCCGGCGAGTGACGTCCGACGCCGCGCCTGCGTGGCAGCTCGTGCAGATCGCCGAGCTGATGCGCCGTGCCGAGCATCTGCACCTCGGCGCGATGCGCCTGCTCCCATCCGAGGCCCGCGCCGAGCTGCCCGCGGATTCGTCCGCCACGATCACCGCAGCAGAGATCGAGCAGCTCGCGGCACGCGCGGCCGAGAGCGCCGAGATCGCCGAGCAGATCCGCCTGCTCGCGCAGCGTCTGCCGGACGAGGATGTCGAGATCGCCTACGACGACGTTCGAGAGGCGGCCGCAGCCGACCTCGCGCAGGGCATCCTCGACCATGAGCGCGTGCTCGTCGCCGCCCGCGTGCTCGATGTCGCAGCCGGATGGCCGGCGCTCGCCGAGGCGCTGCGGGTCGTCGACATCCGCGACAGCTGGACGGGCTGGACGCCGCGCCGGATGCTCTCCGCCTTCCGCGGCGCCGGCGAACAGCTCGTCAACCTCGCGCTCCAGCTCGCCGAGATCCCACCCGAATCCGACTATGCCGACTGCACGGCCGAGCAGCTCGCCCGCCTCGCCAGCGCGATCGACGAGTTGGGGCACGGCTGGAAGCCATGAGAGAGATCCGCGCAGAGCCGATCTGGGCGACCGCGCTCGCGCATCCGCTGCGAGTGAGAATCCTCCGCCAAATGCTGCGCTCGCACGCCGTCTCTCCAGCCGACTTGGCACGACCGTGGGAGATCGACGCCGGCGTGATGCGCCGGCACTTCCGCCGGCTGCGCGACCTGGGGCTGATCAAGGAGGCCGACCGGCCTGAGAGACGCAGTCGAGGTGCGAGTACCCTGCGCGACCGTCAGGCGACGAGGGAGGCGCTCTGGCGCCTCAGTGCTCCCATCCCAGTAGGTGATCGCGAGGAGCGGTTGGCCGCACGGATCACGACCATCGAGTCTCCCCGCCGCACCGCGCTGGAGCGTCTGCGTCTGCGGCGTGAGGAGGTCGGTCTCTCGCAGCCCGAACTCGCGCGCCGTGCCGGCTTGAACTCGGAAATGCTCGGCCGCATCGAGCGCGGCCGTGTCGATCCACGGCTCAGCATCGTGCTCCTGCTCGCCGACGAGCTGGACTACCCGCCTGAGCAGCTTTTTGCCGACAAACCCGCGCCTCACGCCGAGACTTGCCGGTAGCGGATGCGCCATGCGCGCAGGATCGGCACGAGCACGCGCGTCAGCGTGCCGCCGCTGGCTGCGAGCCGGCGCGTCGAGTCGCGCAGCCCGGCTGTGCGCGCGCTGTCCTTGGAGAGGTACATCGCGACCATGCAGGAGAGGATCACGGCGTGGCGCTGTCCGTCGGGCAGCCGCGTGACCACCAGCGCGGCGCGCTCGACGGCCATACTCAGCCGATCGAGCATGATCGTCCGCGAGGGGTAGTGGGCGACGTAGCGGTGGTCGCCGGCGGCTAGGTCGTCGGCCTCGTCGACGTAGCTGTCGAGCATCGTGCCGGCCAGCGAGCACCACGGGAAGTACGCGCGGCACACCGCCTCGACCTCGGCCTCCTTGCACGCGGGATTCGCCGCCAGCGCAAGCGACGCCTGCACCGCCAACCATGTGCTCGCAGCGGCGCCCAGCTCGTACCACGCAAGCTCGTGCTCACCGGGCAGCTCGCACGCCGCCCACGCCTGCAGGCCAGCGTCGCGCTGCGCGTCGGGCAGGTGGTTCAGCGGCAGGACGGCGCTCGCCCGGGCCGCCTCGCGCAGCGCGTGCGGCTGCACGACCGCGAACGACGGCAGCCCCGCGCACGCCGCGCGGCACGTCCCGACGAGCGCGTCGAGGTAGCCGCCGTCGCCCGCGCCGGCGGCGCCTGCGAAGTAGTCGCGCGACGGACCGCCGGGCTCGAGCGCGTCGGTCATCGCACGATGCAGTAGCCGCGCGTCGCCGGCGCCAGCCCGCTCGGTGAGGCTGTCGAGGTAGTCGCAGAGCACGTCGTAGGCCACGAGCAGCCGCAGCAGACCGGGGTCGGGGCTCGGCGAAAGGATCCAGAACAGCGCCGCACCGTCGATGTGGCCGCGCTTGGCCCGCAACGCCTCGAGCGCGACCCGTCGCGCGTTCGAGCAGGGGATCTCCGAGGCACGCGCCCGCCAGCTCGCGATCTCGCGCGAGACGCCGCGCAGTCCCCAGAGCAGCTCGCGTGCGGCGGCCGACCCCAGTGCGGCGAGTTGCGCAGGGGTCAGCGGAATCGGGTCGATGCCCGAATCTGGCGGCACGCCGCGAGCTTAGGAGCGCTCAGTCCTGCAACGAGACAGCAGGCGAGACGCGCGCGGCGAGATAGCCGGGCACCGCGATCATCGCCACGGCGATCAGCGTCACCAGCGCGAAGCTGCCGACGGCGACGAGCGCGCCGACCGAGAAGACGAGCGGGAAGCCGGTGATCGTCGCCAGCGCCCGGCTCAACACGACCTGCCCATACAGGCCGAAGACCGCGCCGAGCAGGCACGCGGCGCCGAGCAGCACGGTGCTCTCGAGGACGAGGCCGCGCCACACCTCCCGGTCGGTGAAGCCGTCGACCTTCAGTCCGGCGAAGCGGGACCGTCGCTGCCAGATCATGCCGCCCATCGCCGTCGCCATCGCGAGGACTGCCGCGACGAGCACGAGCGTGCGGATCTGCGTCAGACGGGACAGCGCCTCGCGGGTTGACGCGTAGTGCCGCTGCTCCCGCTCCGCGGCTGTTTCGACCGCGAACGAGGAGTCCGGACCGAGCACCCGCGCGACCGCGCTCCGCACGACGTCCGGTCTGGCGGTCGGTGCGAGCATGAGGTGGTAGGCGCTCAGGTCGGTGCTGCCCCAGGCATGCGCGTAGTCGTCGGCGTTGAGGACCATCGCGCCCGACGGCCAGCCGAGGTTGCTGCTCAGCGCCGCGACGCGCAGCCGCGTCGGCACGGCGGTCGGCGTCGTGAACGCGTCGCCGACCTTGAGGCCGTGGGCGTCCGCGAGCGCGCGAGAGAGCACGACCCAGCCACCGCCGCGGATGCGCGTGCGCGCGCGAGCCAGCTCGGCGTCGGTCATCTGGCCGCGCGAGATCGGCAGCGCGGCCTCGCGCGGCGGGGCGAGCACCCACACCCGCCGATCGTCCCAGTCGAGGAACCCGCCGCGATAGGCGCGCACGGCACGGACGCCCGGCACGGCGCCCAGCTTGGTCGCGAGCCCGACGGGGAACGCAGTCGTGGCGAACGTGTTCGCTTCGCTGCGCGGTGCGACCCAGATGTCGGCAATCGAGTCGACGTGGCGGACGGAGTCGTCGAGGCCGCGCTGCAGATCCTGGCGAGAGCCTTGGATCGCCACGCTGCTCATCACGGCGATCGCGCCGGTCGCCGCAACCGCGAGCGCACGGGAGCGGTTCGCGCGCGAGCTGAGCGACGTCACCACGAGGAACGGCGTCGCGCTCTTGCTGTGCTGCGTGACCCGCTCCAGCCCGCGCAGCGTCGCCGCGATCGCGGGCGCCAGCACGAGCAGCAGCGCGATCGTCAGCGTCCCCATGCCGGCGACGGCGAACTGCGGCGCAAGCAGCAGGATCAGCGTCGTCACTGCAAGCGCGATCGCCGCGCCGCCGAGCTGCGGAGCGAACCGCATGCCCGCCGTCCGCTGTGTACCGCCCCCGGCGCGCCGCCGGCCGATCCGGAGGACGTCGCGGAACGGGCTCAGGACCGCCACGAAGGCGGCGAGCATGCCTCCGCCGAGCGCGAGCGCGATCGCCTGCCAGGTGACGACTCGCTGGGATCCGACGGGGAACGTGTAGGCGAGGTAGCCGGGATCGGCCCGGAAGACGTGTCGTGAGATCTCCTCGCCGAGCAGCAGCCCGAGGGCGGAGGCGGCGAGCCCGAGCACGAGCGCGTCGAACAGCAGGACCTGGAGGATCGCCCGCGGCCCGTAGCCGTCGATCTGCAGGTCGGCGATCATGCGCCGCCGCTGCGGCACCGTCAGCAGCATGGCGCTGAAAGCGAAGACGAACCCGACGAGCGCGCTGAAGGCAGAGAACAGCTGCGACGAGTTGCGCGAGGGCTGCGCGGCTCTGTCGAACAGCGTGGCGTCGAAGCGCGCCGGACGCACGTTCAGCCGGCCGCCGGCGATCCGCGTCAAGCCGGCCTCGACCTCGGCGTCCCGCCCCGGCAGCGGCTGGACGAAGATGCGCGTCAGCCGCCCCGCGCGCCCGGCCAGCTCCTGCGCGAACGCGAGCGGGGCGATCACCACGGGGCTGTCGACCAGCGGGCCGACGTCCTCCACGTGCAGGACGGCGCCGAGCGGGGCCTGCGTGACGCGGCCGGCGGCCTCGACTCGCACCGGCGCGATCAGCGAGACGCCCAGCTCGCGCGCGATCGGCGCCGGCAGCGCGACCGCGCGCGCCCGCGCGAGTCGTTCTGCCGTGAACTGGCGCAGGAGCGGGCCGCTCAGGCTGGCCGAGCGTGGGTCGCCGCCGACGAGCTCCACCGAGCGCCGCCCGCCCGGACCCGCGACGACGGCCGGCGCTTCGAACACCGGCGTCGCTGCGCGCACGCCCGGCAGCCGCTGGACCTCGCCCAGCAGCGCCTGGTCGAACCCCTGCGGGGCGCGTGCGGCCAGCTCGAGGCGCGCCTTGCCGACGACGGCCCCGGTCAGCTGCTCGATCGAGCCGGTCAAGCTCGTGTTGGCGACAGACGCCGAGTAGAGCAGCGCCACGCCGACGGCGATGCCGGCGATCGCGAGCAGCTCCTGCGCCAGCCGCGCGCGCACGCGCACGCGGTACAGGTGCAGCAGGTTCGAGAAGCGCACCGGCGTCCGGCGGCGCTACGCGCCGGGCAGTCGGATCAGGTCCCCGCGAGGAGGCCGTGCGGCCGGCAGCAGCTCGCCGCCGCTGAGCGTGAAGACCTCGTGCGCTCCGAGCGTCGCCGCGGAGTCGGGCGCCGTCATCAGCACGGCCATGTCCCGCTCGGACGCCATACGGTGCAGCAGCGCGACGGTCCGCTCCCGCTCGTGGAAGCCGAGGTTGCTGGTCGGGTCGTCGACCAGCAGCAGCTTGGGACGCCGCACGACTGCGTGCGCGATCGACACCAGCGTCCGCTCCCCGTCGGTCAGCTCCCGCCACCGCATCGCGCCGCACGCCGGCTCGAGCCCGAGCTGTCGCAGCGCGTCCATCGCGCGGCGGCTCGCTTCCGCGCGGCGCATCGTGCCCATCAGCGGGAAGGCGACGTAGTCGAGCGCGGTCAGCTCGCGCTCCAACGGACCCGACCGGTCCGCGAAGCCGATCTCGTGGCGGCGCAGCTGCTGGAGATCGCCTCTCGACAGCGCGGCGATCGGCCGCCCGCGGAAGCGCACATCGCCCTCGTCGGCGACGTCGAATCCGGCGGCCAAGCGCAGGAGCGTCGACTTGCCCGACCCGAGGCCGCCCCAGACGGCCACGAAGTCGCCGGGCGCCAGCTCGAGCGAGACGCGGCGCAGCACCTCGACGCGGACCGTCCCGCGCCAGAACGCCTTGCCGACGTCGGTCAGCGACAGCAGCGACGTCATCGTCGTGGCGGCGGCGCGCCGCGCAGCTCGTGCTCCAGGGCCTCCCGGATCTCCTGAAGCGACTCGATCGCCGCCGCCAGCCGCCGGGCCTCAGACGAGCGGGCAAGCGCTGCACCCACAAGCGGCAACGGCACCCGGCCCTGCCCAGTCCACGCAGCCCTCGGCGCCTCCTGCAGACCGCCGAGCTGCCGGCGCACCTGTGCCTCCTGGTTGCGCGCCATCTCCAGCAGGCGCGGCACGTCCTGCGCGCGTGCGATCGCCAGCTTGGCGAGAAGCACGTCCCGGCTCTTCTCAGGCGCCGTCGGCGCGTACATCCAAGTCTCGAGTCTCGTGACCCCGGCCGGCGTCGCGGAGTACATGACGCGCGGATTGCCGCGCACGCCGCCGCGTCGCTCCTTCGCCCCGGCCGGCTCGATCAGGCCGGCTCCCTCGAGCCGGTCCAGAGCCGGGTAGACCGCACTGGCCGTGTAGTTGTAGAACGGCAGCAGCGTCTCGACGCGGTTGTACAGCTCATAGCCGTAGGCGGGCCGCTCGACCACCATCCCCAACACCACGTATTTGAGCGAGAGCGCCATCCCCTTAAGAACGGCACCGTACAGGAGCCTGAATAGTCAGCGCCAGTGCGAACTGTCGGCTTTCCGAAGATCGGCCGCCGCCGGAGCCGCAGCATCGGCGCCCGCCGCAGCCGCAGCCGCCACGCTCACGATCGCAACGGCCGCGCCCGTAACCAGCGCCGCCCCGGCGATCGCGCCGGCGACGCCGACCGAGACGAACACCGGAAACCCGGTGATCGCGCTCAACGCGCGGTCGAGCAGCACCTGTCCGTAGAGCCCGAGCACAGCGCCGAGCACCGCCCCGCCGCCGACGAGCACCAACGCCTCGATAACGAGCGCGCGTCGCACCTCGGCGTCGCCGAAGCCGTCGGCCTTCAGCCGCGCCAAACGCGGCCGTCGCTGCCAGATCAGTCCGATCAGCGCAGCGGCCATCGCCAGCACTGCAGCGACGAGGACGAGCGTGCGGATCTGCGTCAGGCGCGCGAGCGCGTCGCGGGTCGACGCGTAGTGACGCTCCTCGCGCTCGTGGGCGGTCTCGACGACGAACGGCGAGTTGGCGCCCCCAAGCTCCTGCCGTGCCGCGGCACTCACGCGTGCGGGCGAGGCTCCCGGCGCCAGCGTCAGCTGGTAGGCGCTGGCGGCAGCGCTTCCCCAACCGCGCGCGTAGTCGTCGGCGTTGATGATCATCGCGCCCGGCGGCCAGCCGAGATTGGTGCTGAGCGCCGCCACCCGCAGCTCGAGCGGCGCCGGCGCCGGCAGCGTGAAGCGGTCGCCGACACCGAGGCCATGATCCTCCGCGAGCTGGCGCGAGAGCACAGCCCATCCGCCTGCGCGGACCCGGTCGGCGACTCGAGCGCGATCCCCGCTGTCGGCGACCTGGCTGGCCGGCACCGGCTGAGCGACACCCGCCGGCGGCGCCAGCACCCACACCCGGCGGTTGCCCCAGTCGAGGAACGAGCCGCGGTAGCTGCGCACGGACTTCACCCCCGGCACGGGCGCGAGACGCTCGCCGACGTTCGCCGGGAGCGATGTCGTGGCGAACGTGTTGCTCGCGCCGGCCGCCGTCACCCACACCTCAGCGGTCGAGTCGATGTCGCGGACCGCCGCGTCGAGGCCGGCTTGGAGGTCGTCGCGCGCGCCCTGGATCGCCACGCAGCTCAGGAGCGCGACCGTGCCGGTCGCCGCGATCGCACCGGCGCGGAAGCGATGCTCGCGCGAGCGAAGCTGCACGAGGGCGATGAACGGCGCCGCGTCCTTCCAGCGGTAGGTCAGGCGCTCGAGCAGCGCGAGCAGCCCACCGATCGCCACTGGGAGCAGGAGCAGCCCCGCGAGCGTGAGGGTTGCCATTCCGAGGATCGCGAGCTGGGGCGCGACCACCAGGACGACGGTCGTGACCGCCAGCGCGAGCAGCGCACAGCCCAGGAGCGCGACGGCGATCGGTCCGGTGCGCTGATCCCGGCGGCGCGTCCGCGGCCGCACGCGCCCGTATGGCAGGACGACCGCGGCCGTAGCGGCCAGCAGCCCGCCTGCGACGGCGATCAGCACACTGTGCGCGGTCACGATCCGCTGCGAGCCGATCGGGAACGTGTATCCGAGGTAGCCGGGCGTCGGGCCGAACAGCTCGCGCGACAGCAACTCGCCGAGGCCAACCCCGACAACGGACGCGACCGCGCCGAGCACGAGCGCGTCGAGCAGCAGGATCTGGAGCACGACCCGCGGCCCGTAGCCGTCGGCGCGCAGGTCGCCGATCAGCCGCCGGCGCTGCGGCACCGTCAGCAGCATCGCGCTGAACGCGAACAAGAAGCCGATGCCCGCGCTGAAGGCGAAGAAGAGCGTCGTCGAGGCATGTGTCGGCTGCGCGGCCTTGTCGAACAGCTCCACGTCGAAGCGCGCGGGACGCACGTTGAGACGATCGCCGCCGAGACGGCTCAGCCCGGCCTCGACCTCCCGCGCTCGACCAGGCTCCGGCATGACGTAGATGCGGGTCACGCGGCCTTGCAGGCCGGCGAGACGCTGCGCGTAGGCGAGCGGCGCGATCACGACCGGACTGGCGGCAAGATCGCCGATGTCGGGCCGATCCAGCAGCGCACCGACCAGCGCCTCGCGACGCTGCCCCGCCATCTCCAGCGTGGCCGCGCTGCCAATCGAGAGACCAAGCGAGTGCGCGAGCGGCGCCGGCAGCCCAATTGCTCGCTGGCGCGCGAGCTCCTGCGAGCGGAACTCCTGCACGAACGCGCCGCCGAGGCGCGCGAAGCGCGGGTCGCCGCCGACGAGCAGCACCGAGACGCGCCCGCCGGGACCGACGACGTTCGCCTGCACGTCTAGCATCGGCGCCGCGGCCTGCACGCCCGGAAGCTGCTCGACGCGGGCGAGCAGCCGCTCGTCGAACCCCTGCGCGGACCGCGCCTCGACCTGGAAGCGCGCGTCGCCGACGATCCCCACCGTGAGGCGCTCGACCGACGCGGTCAGGCTCGTGTTCGCGACCGACGCCGCGTAGAGCAGCGCGACCCCGACCGCGATCCCCACGAGCGCGAGCAGCTCCTGCACGAGCCGCGCCCGGACGCGGATGCGGTAAAGGTGCAGGAGGTTCGACAGCCGCACGAGCGTGCGACGCTACCGCCCGGCGCTCGGCGCAAGCCCCGCATCCGGCTCGTAGTCGACCAGGCGACCGTCGCGCAGCGCACGCACGGCATCGGCGAAAGCGGCCGCCTGCGGGTCGTGCGTCACGAGCAGCACCGCGACGTCCTGCTCACGACAGACCTCGACGAGCAGCTCGAGCACCTCGCGGCTGCGCTGCGAGTCGAGGCTGCCCGTCGGCTCGTCGGCGAGCAGCAGCTTGGGACCGGTCGACAAGGCGCGCGCGATCATCACGCGCTGGCGCTCACCCATCGACAGTCGCTCCGCGCGGCTTCTCAGCCGCTCCTCAAGACCGAGCCGCTGCAGCAGCGGCGTCACCGCTCGATGCGCCTCGCGCACGCCGACACGCGTGTTCAGCAGCTTCAGCGCCGCGTTGTCGAGCGCGCTCACGCCCGGCAGCAGGTCGAGCGACTGCCGCACGAACCCGACCTCGTTGAGGCGATAGCGGGCCGCCTCGCGCGGCGCCAGCGCCGAGACGTCGCGCCCGCCGACCAGCACCTGCCCACTGTCCGGCTGCAGCAGCGCAGCGACGATCTGCAGCATCGTCGACTTGCCCGACCCGCTCGGGCCGTAGAGAGCGAGCAGCTCGCTCCGCGCGATCGTCAGCGAGACGCCGTCGATCGCCCGCACCACCTCGCCCCCGCCGGAGGCATAGTGCTTCACGACGTCGCGCAGCTCAAGCATGCGCGTCGGGAAAGCGAACGAGGTTGTCTTCAGGCGGCGGCCCAGCAGGCAGCAGCTCGCCACCGCTGAGCACGTGGACCTGATGGGCGCCGAGCGCTGCCGCCATGTCCGGCGCCGTCATGAGGATCGCCATGCCGTCCCGGACGGCCAGCCGCTGCAACAGCGCCATCGTCCGCTCCCGCTCGTGCACGCCGAGGTTGCTCGTCGGGTCGTCGACCAGCAACAGCTTCGGCCGCCGCACGACCGCATGCGCGAGCGACACCAGCGTCCGCTCGCCGTCCGTCAGCTCCGCCCACGTCAGGTCTCTGCACTCAGGATCGAGCCCAAGCTCGTGAAGCGTCCCGGCTGCACGCCGCTGTGCCTCCACGCGTGACACCACGCCGACCAGCGGAAAGGCGACGTAGTCGAGCATCGTCAGCTCCGGCTCCAGCGGCCCCGACCGATCAGCGAAGCCGATCTCGCGCCGCCGCACGTGCTGCAGCTCGTCGCGCGACAGCTCGCCAAGCGGCCGGCCCCCGAACCGCACGACGCCCTCATCAGCCGCGTCGAGACCCGCCGCGACGCGCAGGAGCGTCGTCTTCCCCGAGCCGAGTCTGCCCCACACCGCTACGAAGTCGCCAGCCGCCAGCTCGAGCGACACGCCGCGCAGCACCTCCACTCTCACCGACCCCCGCCAGAACCACCGCCCGACACTCGAAAGCGACAGGACGGGAACGGGTTGGGCTGGGTCGGGCGACGGCAACGGATCTCAGGCTCGGCGGAACGCGACCGTACAGGATGGAGAACGGATCGGGTTTACGCACCAGGAGCAGGTCGGTGCTTGACGGGGGGGTCACCGCGATCTAGGCAAACCGACGCTCTGTCCGGCTGCCGATCGGAAGACGACCACAAGGTTGCCCTTCGCCTCCTCCCATCTGCGCCACCAATCAGCATCGTGGGTACTGTTGGCCATCAAAGTCGTAACGGTCTCCATAGCCGGCAACACATCGCTCGGCAGGTTGACGACTGCGTCTGCCAGCGCTTCGTAAAGCGACTCGACAAGACGATCGAGCCCCGGGTTCAGCAGACGAGTGTTCAGCCGTCCGAGTGCGTAGTCGAGATGCGGCAACGCGGACCACAGACGCGACGACTGCACCGTCCCATACCGTGGTCTTGGCTCGACTCGCAGCAAGTGATCAACGCGGTTCAGAAGCGCCAGGAAGCGCGTCATGGACCGTCGCATAGCATCTCTGCGAGCGTCTCGTGCCTGCGCGCGATTCAGCGCGTAGTTCGAGCCGGCGACAACGAGCCCTCCGACGATGCTGGCCCCGCCAGCCACGAGCGCGCTGAAGATCTGGTCAGTCACAGAGCCACGGTACGAGCCTAGCCGGACGCGCACGACGCATTCCGTCCGAAACCAGAGCGTTCGCGCTCGGCACGAGACTCACTGCTCTGCCTCGATATTTACCCATTCCGACAGCCGACGACCAACGGTTAGCGGCGCCTCCAACCTATTCATCTTGGTACTTGGAATCCTCGGCAAGCCCACGAAGAAACTCGTCGTGGTACTCGCTCAGGTCGATGTCGAACGCCTCAACGGGGTCGACATACTCGGTCAGCGTCACTGGATCTCCGAGCCCTGCGACGGCAAGCTCTGCCACCCCCTCAAGGCGAAGCCCACATACGGGGCACTGCAGCAGTCCAGGAACCCCTACCTGCGTAGCGACAAGTTGATTGTCCTCATCGATGCGCGTGGGGTTGCGCGCCACGATGTCGCCACGAAGACCGACGACGGTCGTGCAAGCTGGGCAAGGCACCTCCTTCAGGAGCCGGGGTCCAGCTACCTGTGCGCGAGCCGGCAAGGCGACTGCGAGCGGGTCGGTAAGGGGGTGGAGTTTCTCGCGCGCTTGTTCCTCCCGCTCACGACGCGCCGCGCTCGACAGTGCCGCTGCCCTCCCACGGGCAGCGTCAAGTGACTGACGCACAGCGCGCCGCACGTCCTCCGCGTCTTCGACCATCAGCCGTTCAACGAGCTGCGCGCGATCTGAGCCAAGAAGATCCTCGAGTCCGAGTCCCAGGTGGCGGCCAAGCACGCGGCAGGCGGCAAAGAAGCGCCCAACCCAGCCTCGTGGAAGATCCTCCATAGCCGCGATAGCAGAATGGAGCTCAGCGTTCCGCCGACGTCGGGCCATTTCGCAGGCGTCTTGCTCTGCGGCACCGAATCCGTCCACCAGACGCTCACAAAGCTGATACACGGTGCCGCTGCCGGCAGACTCAATCTGGAGTGGATCTGCGTCGATGACACCCAGTCCGTAGAGCAGTGCATCCTGACGTCGACTACCCGCCAGCAAGGCAGGGTTGACCTTCGCGACAGCGGCACGAGCAAGTTGCTCCAACGCCAGGTGGCACCAGAATGCAAAGAGCGGGTCGTCATGATCGTGGCCGAACGCTCGATCGAAGTAGATCGTCGCCTTTGCACGAAGTCCGTCAGAGTCCCAGGCCGTGGGGTGACTCACAGAGCGTCCTCTCCAGTCGTCGCGCCTCGTCCTCGACCGGCGGCCGAGCATGAAGCATGCGGGCATTGTCGATCACGAGTACGTGGTCTGCATCAGACCACGTACACGGAGTGCCTGAGGCAGCGGCGAGGAGCGACTCCAGCGCTGCATGCGCCTCCATAGCCTCAAACGTCCTTGGCGTCATGATCGCGGCGTTGAATCGAATCTGTCCGTGGCTGCTGATCGCAGGGGCGTGAAACGGTCGCCCGCCGCCGTGCACAGTCCAAACACCCCGCCGCAGACCTCTTCGAAGATCGTCGGCGCTTTCCAGATGTAGTTGGAGGTCGAGCACCAGCGTTGGCGTGACACTCGGCTCCAGCGCGCGCATCAAGCTGATCCGTGGCGGCAACCCCAGGTGTGCACCATCGGTGTGCCATGGGAAGGCCTCACGTCCGAAACGAGCCGAGAGGGTGCCTGGGCGTGCGTGCTCCCGCTCACGCGCACGCAGAAGGCGATGATCAACTACGCGCATGCGAGCAGCACTTGCAAGCTCCCCCAGCGGGACATCCCGAGGCCACCGCAGGCGAGCGAAGCCATGGGCCGCGCACGCCGTAAGAGCCTCCTCAACCGCTTCCGAGATCGGTGCACCTCCTTGCAGCGTCACCGGCACCTACCGTTTCACGATTGGTGTGCTCTTGCGCCACCGGGTTCGCGAGACGGGCTCTGACGTTGCCCCATCCGTTGCCCCACAGCGCCCCAGCACCACCCCCAGAACGACAAAAGCCCCGCTCTCACGGGGCTTTTCTCTATAGCGGGGGCGGGATTCGAACCCGCGACCTTCGGGTTATGAGCCCGACGAGCTACCAGACTGCTCCACCCCGCGGCGTGGACGAAGCAGTATAGCGCTTCGGGCGCCGATCTCGAAGGCGACGACGAGGCGGCCACGGGGCGGCCAGAGCCGCATACGATCCCCGCATGGCCCGCGTCTTCGTCACACGCGCAACGTTCGGCGACGGCCTCGAGCGCCTGCGCGCCGCCGGCCACGAGGTCGATGTCTGGCCCGAGCCGGAGCCGCCGCCACAAGCCGCCCTGATCGAGCGCGCCCGGCAGGCCGACGCGCTGATTTGCATGCTCAGCGACCGCATCGACGCCGCGTTCCTCGACGCGAACCCCCACCTCAAGGTGATCGCCAACTACGCGGTCGGGCTCGACAACATCGACCTCGCGGCCGCCCGCGCGCGCGGCATCCCCGTCGGCCACACGCCGGGCGTGCTCACTGACGCGACGGCCGACCTCGCGTTCGCGCTCATGCTCGCCGCCGCGCGCCGCATCCCGCAATGCGCCCAGGCCGTCCGAGACGGCGAGTGGGGCACCTGGCAGCCGGACGGCTGCCTCGGCGCCGACATCGTCGGCACCACGCTCGGAATCGTCGGCGCCGGCCGCATCGGCGAGGCGGTCGCGCGCCGCGCCGCCGGCTTCGACATGCAGATCCTCCGCAGCACCAGCCGCGGCGGCACGCCTCTGCCAGAGCTGCTCGCGCAGTCCGACTTCGTCTCCCTCCACATCCCGCTCACCCCGCAGACCCGCCACCTGATCGACGCCCAGGCGCTGCAGCGCATGAAGCCGACGGCGATCCTCGTCAACACCGCGCGCGGGGCGGTGGTCGACACCCAGGCGCTCACGGACGCCCTCCACGCCGGCACGATCGCCGGCGCCGCGCTCGACGTCACCGACCCCGAGCCGCTGCCGCCCGACCACCCGCTCCTCCAAGCCCCCAACGTCCTCGTCGTCCCCCACGTCGGCTCCGCGACCCCGCGCACGCGCGCCGCGATGACCGATCTCGCCGTCGACAACGTGCTCGCCGCGCTGGCCGGCGAGTCGCTTCCGCATCCCGCCCCGCCACCGCGACCCCCGCAAGCCCCGTAGGATCGGCAGGCATGCGCGTCGGCGTCGTCGACATCGGGACCAACTCCACCCGCCTGCTGATCGCCGACGTCGAGGACGGCGCGATCGACGAGCTGGCGCGCCGCTCGGAGGTCACGCGCCTCGGCCAGGGGGTCGACGCCGCCGGCCGCCTCGCGGACGAGGCGATGGAGCGCGTGTTCGCGACGCTCGACGCCTACCGCGACGCGCTCGACGCCGCCGGCGTGCCGTCCGGCGCGCGCGTCGCCGTGCTCACGAGCGCCGCCCGCGACGCGGCCAACGGCCGCGACTTCACCGAGCGCGTCACGCGCGACTACGGGCTCGACGCGCGCACGATCGCGGGCGAGGAGGAGGCGCGGCTGACGTTCCGCGGCGCCACGCACGGGCGCGACCCGCAGGACACGACGCCGCTGCTCGTGTGCGACATCGGCGGCGGCTCGACTGAGCTGATCGTCGGCCCCGCGGGCGGAAGCGCCCCCTCGTTCCACGTCTCGCTGCAGGCCGGCGTCGTGCGCCAGACTGAGCGCCACCTGCACGACGACCCGCCCCCGCCGCACGAGCTGCAGCAGCTCGCCGACGACGTCCGCGCGACGATCGAGGCGGGTGTGCCCGAGGCGGTGCGCGCGAGCGCGGCGAGCGCCGTCGGCGTCGCCGGCACCGCGACCTCGCTGGCCGCGATCGACCAGGAGCTGGACCCCTACGACCCGCGGCGCGTCCACGGCTACGTGCTCGAGCGCTCCGAGGTCGAGCTGCTGCTGGCGCGGTTGGCGCAGATGCCGCTCGCGCAGCGGCGCAACGTCCGCGGCCTGCATCCCGACCGCGCGCCGACGATCGTGGCCGGTGCCGCGATCCTGGTGGAGGTCCTGCGCGCCTTCGGCCTCAGACGCGCGGAGGTCTCAGAGCACGATCTGCTGCACGGCGTCGCGCTGACGCGCGCCGAACGGCTCGCACGCTGACCGTCTGGGCGCGTTCGCGCTCCCCGCGGAAAGCACCGTTTATCGGGGAGCTGACATTCGCATCTGCCTGCTTTTTGGATCACTTTGACTAATGAGCTGGACGTATGTTCGATTGTCCGGCTCATGACACCCTAGGAATATGGCCGGGTCGGGCACTGGGGCGCGTGCGAACGTCTCCCCGCTGCTCGGCTCATAGGCTCGGGCGAAGCCGCATGTCGGCGCCTCCCGCCGTCCGAGCCAACCGATACGGCCCTTTCACGGCACGTACCCCTGCCCGTCCTGATGGGGCCACTTTGAGAAAGCCGCTCACATGATGTGGGCGGCTTTCTCTTTGGCGCGGTGACGTCGTCCGAAGGCGATCGGTTCCGATCGCCGGAGGCCGAAACCCATTTCCAAGCGGTTCCGCTTGCCGACGGCGAAAGCCGTCTCCTTGCGGTGCCGGCGGCCTCAGGCCAGGTTCGACTTCCGCGGGTACACCACGTCCGGATCCGTCAGCACGTTCACCAGCGCGGGCACGTTCGCCGCGAACGCGCGCTCCAGCGCGCCGCGCAGGTCGTCCGGCCGCTCCACCAGCTCGCCGTGGCCGCCGAGCGCCTCCACGACCTGGTCGTAGCGCGTCGCCGGGCGCAGCTCGGCCGCGACCGAGTAGCCGTAGAGGAATTCCATCGGGTGCTTCTCGAGCGCCCAGATGCCGTTGTTGCCCATCAGGCCGACGACGTGCACCCCGTGGCGCGCGAGCGTGTCGAACTCCATCCCGGAGAAGCCGAAGGCGCCGTCGCCGAGCAGCAGCACGACCTGGCGCTCCGGTCTCGCGAGCTTCGCCGCGAGCGCGTAGCCCGGTCCGCTGCCCAGGCACCCGAACGGCCCCGGGTCCAGCCAGCAGCCCGGCTCGTAGGAGTCGACGACGCGCCCCGCGTAGGAGACGAAGTCGCCTCCGTCGCAGACGACGATCGCATTGCGGTCGATCACCTCGGCCAGCCCGCGGTAGACGCGCATCGGGTGCAGCGGCGCGCGCTCATCGTTGAGCTCGGCCGCCTCGGCGGCGTGCTTCTCGGACTCGACGTTGCGCAGCTGCTCGACCCACGCGCGCGTGCGGTGCACGCCGCCGCCATCCGAGACGGCGGCCGAGCGCAGCGCGTCGAGCGTCGCCGGCAGCGCGCCGTACAGCTCGGCGGCGACCGCGCGCGGGTGCTCGCGCAGCGGCTCGGCGACGTCGATCGCGACGATCTCCGTCTCGGACCCGAACGACTCGCCGAAGCCGAGGCGGAAGTCCATCGGCACGCCGATCACCAAAGCGACATCCGCGTTCGTGAGCGCCGCGCCGCGCGCCCGCGAGAAGAACAGCTCGTGGTCGGCCGGCACGCAGCCGCGCGCGAGGCCGTTGAGGAAGACCGGCACGCCGAGCTGCTCGGCCAGCGCGCGCAGCGCGACCTCGCCGTGGCCCCAGTAGAGGTTCGTGCCGGCCATCACGACCGGCCGCTCGGCCTGCGCCAGCAGCCGCCCGGCGCGCTCGATCGCGCCGCCGTCGGCGCCCGCTCCGCGCCAGGCCTTCAGCAGCGAAGCGCCGCTCTCCGGCTCCTCCGCCTCGCTGAAGACGTGGTCCATCGGGAAGTCCAGGAACGTCGGCCCCGAGTGCGGCGTCATCGCGACGCGCAGCGCCTCGTCCACCATCCCGGGGATCTCCGCCGTCGAGTCGGGCGTCGCCGCGAGCTTCGTCAGCGGGCGCACGAACGGCACGTGGTCGATCTCCTGCAGCGAGCCGCGGCCCCAGCGCAGCGCCGGCGCGCGGCCGCCGAGCACGAGCACCGGCGAGTTGTTGGACTGCGCCGAGCCGACCGCGCTGAGCGCGTTCGTCACGCCCGGGCCGGCCGTCACGGCCGCCACGCCGGGCGTGCGCGTGACCTTCGCCCAGCCCTCGGCGGCGAACGCGGCGGTCTGCTCGTGGCGCACGTCGACGATGTCGACGCCCTCCTCGCGGCAGCCGTCGTAGATCGGGAAGATGTGGCCGCCCGAGAGCGTGAACAGCTTGCTCACGCCATGGGCCTTGAGGCGCCGTGCGATCAGCCGGCCGCCGTGCAGACGCGTCTGCTCCGTGGTGTCTGTGGACATGCCCGCGATGCTAGACAGCCGCGGATCTGGCCGCGCCGGACGACCGCCGCAAGCGCCGCACACCGTCCCGGTGCACGTGGCGTATGAGGCGCGTATGACGGACGACCCGCACCCTTGCAGCGGCCGCGCGGCTTGCCGATGATGGCCTCGGACGAGGAGCATTCATGGCACGAAAAACTCCTCGCTTCCCGACATAGGCCGGATGCAGCCGACGGATATCGCCGGCGCCTCCCCTAAGCGTCCGGCCGGCGACGCGCAGCTCCCGCGAGCGGGGACCCCCGACCCTGGCTCGCCCTTCTGGAGCTGCATCCGCAGCTGGGGCCCGGCAGCGACGCCGGGCCCCACCTGCGTCAGGTGTCGGCTCCCGCCGTGGCCCCACGCGTGCTCGGGGCGGCCGCATGGTCCGCCTCCGCAGGCAGCGCGTCGACCACGCCATTGAGCGCGCGCGGCGCCCACAGCTGCACGCGCTCGCGCTTGCCCTTCAGCGGCGCAGCCGGACGCGGGTCGAAGCCGCCGTGGTCGAGGCACAGCAGCCGCTGCGTCGCCTCCGTCACGAGCACCGCGTCGCCCGTCTGGCGCGTCACCTGCTCGACGCGCGCGGCCGTGTTGACCGGGTCCCCGATGACGGTGAACTCGACGTGGCCGCCGCCGCCGACGGTCCCCGCGACGACGAGCCCGGAGTTGACGCCGATGCCGACGCGCAGGCTGCCGCGGTAGCGCTCCTGCACGCTGCGGGCGATCTCGATCGCGGCCGCGACGGCGCGGTCGGCGTGGGCGACGATCGGCTCCGGGGCGCCGAAGACGCCCAGCAGCCCGTCGCCGACGTACTTGTCGGGATAGCCGCCGTGGCGCACCAGCAGCGGCACGACGAGCTCGTAGAACTCGTTGAGCCGGTCGACCACCTCGCGCGCGCTCGCGCGCTCCGAGAAGCGCGTGAAGTCGCGGATGTCGAGGCACAGGATCGACACCTGCAGTTCCTCGCCGTCCAGGTTCGGCCCGTCGCGCAGCACCATTTCGGCGACGTTCGGCCCGACGAAGGCGCCGAACGCCTCGTGCAGGCGCTCGCGCTCCTGCAGGCCCGCGACCATGTCGTTGAAGGAGCGCGCGAGGCGGCCCGTCTCGTCGGCCGAGACGACCGGGACGCGCGTGCTGAGGTCCCCCTGGCGCACGCGCTCGGTCGCTTCGCGCAGCGCGTCGAGCGGCCCGAAGATCGAGCGCGACAGCAGGATCGTCAGCTCGAGCGAGATCGTGAACGCGAGCACGACCGCGACGACGACCGCCGGCCCGAGGTCCGACAGCCGCGCGCCGTGGCGGTTGAGCTCGATCCCCGCGACGATCGCGCCCGTCAGCACGTTGATCGCCGGCAGCCCGACGAGCAGCCGCCGGCGCAGCGGCACGCCGCCGCGCCCCGGCTCGAAGTCGTCGGACAGGTGCAGCGCGACGTCGGCGAGCACCGGTTTCAGCAGCGACTCCATCGCGAAGAAGCGGAACAGCGCCCCGTACAGCAGCGTCAGCAGCATCCCGGCGAAGATCGCGAGCGAGGCCCACGCCGGCAGCCCCAGCTCGACGGTCGCGAACGCGCCGAACGGCACGATCACGAGCAGGATCGGGATGGTGCGCACGCGCCGCGCGTACGTGCTCGGCATGAACGCGAGCGCGCGCCAGGCCTCGGTCGTGCTGACGCGGTCGCGCGCGCCGTTCAGCCACGCATCGACCGGCGAGAGCAGCCGCCGCGCGAGCACGATCGAGCTCATGTTGTCGAGCGCCACCAGCAGCTCCGCCACGACGAGCAGCACGACGAAGCTCCGGTTGCTCATCGGCTGGTAGAGCCGCAGGAGCACGAGGCCGCCGAGCACGACGAGGTGCGCGAGCTGGAACTGGAGAGCGACGACCGTCAGCGGATATCGCCGGCCGAGCCGGCGATATGCATATCGCAGTGCTCGGTCCATCCCACCCGGGATTGTGACAGCGGGGCGGGCGGATGCCAGCCCGGATGAGGAAACGCTCAGCTTCGTCTGCGACGCGACGCGCCCGGCCTCAGGACACGCTCGGCCGCGCGACCGCGCCGCCGAGCTGGGACAGCCAGGCGGTGATGTGCGGCTCGCCGCAGTACAGCCGCCGCTCGTGCTCGAGCGCCGGCAGCACGGTGCCGCCCGCGTGGCCGACGGAGCGGCCCGCCATCCCGATCTGGTGGTCGCGCTGCGGGTCGCGCGCCGCCACGAGCGCCCCGTCGACGTCGAGGCCGGCGGCGGCCGCCGCCTCGGCGAGGATCTCGGGGTCCTCGAGGTCGAAGCCGCCGCAGAACGCGAGCCGGCCGGCGGCGATCGCGAACGCGGGAACGCAGCCCTGCTCGTTCGCGTACGTCGCGACGCGCATCGCGGTCGGGACGCGCGAGGGGAAGCGTTCGGGCCACACGAGCGGCATGCGCAGTGCGCTCGCGCGCTGCTGGGCCTCCGCCACGAGCTCCTCGCCGCGCGCCTGCGGCGTGGGCAGCATCGCCGGCCGCCAGACGGCGGAGCCGACGCGGCGCTCGACGCGCTCGGCGACGAGGTACGTGTACGGCGACGCGAGATCGAAGTAGAGCGTCGCCGTCGAGACGCCGAGCCCTTGCGGCGCGGCCCGATCCGGCCGCCGCTGTGTGAGCTGGATCACCTCAGCCATCTGCTTCCTCCTCCTTGGTCCCGCCGACCATATCCCCCAGCCCCCCATTTCGGGGAGCGAGAAGTGCGCAAAAAGTGTGTGTCATGACGCACATCACATCGCCCCGATCCACTGTACGGCGTGCCTGATGCACTGTACGGCACGGGGGCTCGCGCGTCGACTTGTCAAAGGAATCCCTCGGCTACCCGTCAGTCGGTTAATCTGTCCCACGGTAGGTAGGTTCAATGCACACGTAGACCGGAGGTTGCCATCCCACCCGCTCCCCCTCCCAAACGCCATCCATACGACCAGTGGTCGCCTGACGCGCGGGCGCTGGACCTCGTAGGCGACAAGTGGACGCTGCTGATCGTGCGAGACCTCGTCAGCGGTCCTCGCCGGTTCGTCGAGCTCCAGCGCACCTTGCCTGGGATCTCGACGGAGCAGCTGCGCTCGCGTCTGAATCGCATGGTCGCCGATGGCCTGTTGACCCGCCAGCGGTACCGCGAGGTCCCGCCGCGCGTCGACTACGAGCTGACGGACCGCGCCCGCGATCTCGTCCCGGTCCTCGGCGCGCTCGCGCGCTGGGGCTACGAGTGGTCGTGGACGGAGCCTCGTCGCAACGAGGCAATCGACGTCGGTGCCATCTTCCGGCTCGCGCCGGGGCTCCTGACCTTGCCGCGATCGCTGCGCGGCAAGGTGGAGCTGACGGTCACCGACCGTTCGAAGGACGGCGAGACGAAGCAGTACGCGGTGCTCGTCAAGCGCGGCGTCGTCACGCTCGAGGAGCGCGCCGAGCCGGAGGCCGACGCACAGGTCTCCGGAACGGAACGCCAATGGATCGACGCACTCGTACCCGAGGGCGTCGCGAACGGTCTCGAGATCCGCGGCGACGCGCGTCTCGCGACCGCAGTGCTGGAAGGCCTGACACCCGCTTCGTCGCGGGCGACGGCCGTCGCGTGACGGTACGCGAGCTCGCATAGGGGGAAGACCGCGCGGCCCTACGGCTGCGCGGTCTCCTGCTCTGGTGTCAACGCGACCTTCGCACCTCACGTTCCTACGCTACGCCTGCCCGTCAAGCGTCGTTCGAACGCGGACGTTCGCGCCGTACGCCGTCACCGCAAGACCCGAAATACGGTTCTGACGGCATCAATCTCCAGCTTCTAGACTCCCGTCGCACCCATTGCCCGGGTGGCGGAACGGCAAACGCAGCCGACTTAAAATCGGCGGTCCCCCAAGGGGCGTGTGGGTTCGACTCCCACCCCGGGCACTCCGGCGGCTGAGGCGGGGGCGTGCGAGGCTGTCCGGCGTGACGCTCGGCTTCTGGCTCTCCGACGCGGCCCTCGTCGGCGTGCAGAGCGCGCTGGTCGCGATCCCGCGCGGGCGCGCGCCCGCGCGGGTCGAAGGCCTCGCGCGGCGGCTCTCCGGCCGCGGCTGGGCGCTCGTGCCGCTCGCCTCGATCGTGCTCGTGGTCGTCGCGATCGGCGCCGCGAGCGCGACCGCGGACGGGCTCGCGTGGCTCGCGCTGCTCGCCGTGCCGCCGCTCGCCGCCGCGGCGCTCGGGTGGACGATGCGCGGCGGGCGCCCGCGGCTCGCGCTGCTCGCGGTCCCGCTGTTCGCGCTCGCGTGGGCGCGCCGGGACGCGCTCAGCGGCCAGGCCGCGTCGGTCCTGCTGTCAGCGCTGAGCTGCGTCACGCTCGGGGTGCTGCTCACGGCCGTCGCACCGCGCGGCTGGCTGAAGGCGGGGATCGTGGCGATGGCCGTCGTCGACGCCTACCTCGTCGGCACGCAGCTGCTGCAGCCGGCCAACGACGTGCTCAACGCGGCCGCGCCGCCGGCGCACCTGCCGCAGCTCCAGCGCGCGCTGTTCGGCGACGCGCTGATCGGCTACGGCGACCTGTTCGTCGCGGGCGTGTTCGGCGCGATCGTGGCCGCGGAGGCGCTCGAGGCCGGCGCGCACGACCCGCCGTGGCGCTGGGCGCTGGCGGTGCTCGTCCTCGCGCTCGCGTTCGACCTGCTGTTCCTCGTCGTCGACGTGCTGCCGGCGACCGTGCCCGTCGCGCTCGCGCTGCTCCTGCGCGAGTGGCTGCGCCGGCGCGAAATGCGTTGAAAAAGCGCAACTATCGCCGCTGCTACGGTGTCTCTTGAGTCGAGTGGAGGCGTCAGCGCTCACAACCTCGGGGACGATCGCCCACAGCGGCCGCTCGCCGCTGCTGCGATTGCAGTCCGACGAGCGCCTGATCGCGCTCGTACGGCGCGGCAACCACGGCGCCTTCGAGGCGCTGGTCGGCCGCTACCAGTCGCGCCTGCTCGCCTTCTGCCGCCACATGCTCGGCTCGCGCGAGGACGCCGAGGACGTGCTGCAGGAGGTCTTCGCGGCCGCCTTCAACGCGATCCTCGCCGACGAGCGGCCGATCAACGCGCGCCCGTGGCTCTACCGCATCGCGCGCAACCGCAGCCTCAACCACCTGCGCCGCACGCAGGCGATCGGCGTCGACTCGATGGACATCCACCTGTCCGAGCACGGCACGACGACGGCCGACAAGTTCGACAAGCGCGAGCAGTTCCGCGAGCTGATCGCCGACGTGCAGGAGCTGCCCGAGACGCAGCGCACCGCGCTGCTGCTGCGCGAGATCGACGCGCTCTCCTACGAGCAGATCGCCGAGGCGATGGAGACGACGATCCCGAGCGTCAAGTCGCTGCTCGTGCGCGCGCGCGTCTCGCTCGCAGAGGCCGCCGAGGCACGGCAGCTGTCGTGCGAGGACGTGCGGCTCGAGCTGGGTGAGGTCGCCGAGGGCCTGCGGCGCCGCACGACGCCGCCGGTGCGGCGCCACCTGCGCTCGTGCGAGCGCTGCTCCGTCTTCCGCACCGAGCTGCGCGCGACGAGCAAGGCGCTGGCGCTGATGCTGCCGGTCGGGCCGCTGCTGCTGGCGAAGAAGCTGCTGATCGCGCATCTCGGCCTGTCGTCGATGGCGGGCGCCGGCGGCGGGGCGAGCGGCGCCGCCTCGGGCGGTGCCGCCATAGGCGTCGGCGCCGTGGCGGGCGGCACCGGCGCGGCCAGCACGAGCGGGCTCATCTCCGCGGGGCTCGGCGCGCTCGGCGCGAAGGCCGCCGCCGGGATCGCAGCCGCAGCGCTCGTGACGGCCGCGGGCGCCGCCGTCGAGATGGATCGGGTGGCGCCGCATCGCCACCACGGCCGCTCGCAGGTCGTCGCCGCGCAGCCCCACCACCCGCAGCTCGCCGCCGTCGTGCAGCCGGCGCCCGCGCGCGTGCAGGCCGCGCTCGACGCGCCCGCCGCCGCCGTCAAGCCGGCGAGAGCCGCCAGACCGGCGGTCGATGCGCACAAGCCCCCGGTGACGACGCAGACGACCGCCACGCCGGTGCCGGCCACCGCCGTCCCGGTGCCGGATCCCGGCCGCACGCAGGTCGAGACGGGCGCCACGACGCTTCCGTCCACGCAGCCGGCCGAAGCGCCGCCGCCGACGCTCGTGCCGGTCCCGCCGCCTGACGGAGGCACGACGACCGCGACCGTGCCGTCCACGACCACGCCGGCGCCGCCGCCCACGACGACGAGCCCGGCGCCCCCGACCACGAGCGTCCCCGCTCCGCCGCCCGACGCGACCACGCCGGCCGAGGGCGGCGACCCGGGCACCACCGCCACGACGCCGGCGCCGTCGAGCGAAGCTCCGCCCGCCCCGGACGACGGGAAGTAGCCCGCCCGCCGCTCAGGCGGCCGCGACGAGCCCGATCACCTTCATGCGGCGCTCAAGTGCTCTGAGCGCGAATGCGCGCGTCTCGGCGATCGAGGTGCCGAACAGCTCGACGCTCTCGTCGGCGGGCGCCCACTTCGGCTTCAGCACCGCCTCGGCGATCGGCGCGACCTCTGCCAGCGCGCGCTGGATCGCCGTGGTGTACCGGGGGTCCTCGCGCGCCATGTCGCGCAGGAAGCGCGCCCCGAACGCGACGTGGCGGTGCTCGTCGCGCGCGACGTTCGTGAAGCCCTCGACGAAGCCCGGCAGCGTCCCCTCGCGCTCGTTGTAGTCGATGATGAAGTGCTGGCCGGTGAGCGCCAGCATCCCCTCGATCACCATGTGGTAGATCGTGACCGCCTCGACGAGCGTCTCGACGTCCTCCGGTTCGACCGCGAGCCGGTCCACGCGCCGCTTGAGCATGTCGTCGAACAGCACGCCGAACTCGGGGTTGAGGTGCTCGCTCGTCTCGACGAGGCGCTCGTCGAGCCCGTCGGCCTCGAGCACGCCGACCTCGCTGTAGAAGCGGTCGAAGAAGGCGACGTGGCGCGCCTCGTCGGCGATCTGCGTGGACAGGAAGATGCGCATGTCCTCGCTCGGCGCGGCGCGCATCATCGGCCCCAGCTCCGCGGTCACGCGCTGCTCGCCGATGAAGAACGACGACAGCCCGTACATGCGCGCGTAGCGCTCCTCCGCGTCGATCCGCTCGTGCCAGTCGATGCGGTCCTGCGTGAAGTCGATGTCCTGCACGGCCCAGTGCTGGCGCTCCCACAGCGAGTAGAGGTCGCGGTAGGTGAGCAGGTTCGCCTCGCCGCGGTCGGCGCTCTCCAGCAGCGCCGGATCGCTCGTGGCGCGGAAGTCGACGCGATCGGTGCGTGAGCTGGCGGTGCTGTCGGGCACGACGGACCTCTCTCCTCGCAGGACCAGTGGTCGCAGCGTAGCGGGAGCCTGGCTGGCCGGCCAGCAGGAGGCGCTACGGACCGGCGTCGCCGCCGGCGACGAGCGCGCCCGCTCGGCGGCCGTCGAGCGTCACGGCGTAGGTGCCGGCTCTGAGCCCCGCGATCCGGACCTGTGCCCGTGCGCCGGCTGCAATCTGGAGGGTGTGCGGCGTGGGCGTCTGGACGACGAGCGTGTGCGCTCTGCCGTCGGCGGAGCGGAGCGAGATCTCGACGGCGAGGAACGGCGGGACGGTGATGGTGGGCGGCGTCAGCCGGCCGCTCGTCGTGACGACGAACGAGGCCGGGACGCGGACCGACTGCGAGCCGCCGGCGGGGTTGGTGTCGCTTGGCTGCGTGCGGGTCGGCGTCTGCGTCTGAGCGGGCGCCGTCGTGGTCGGCGTCGTCAGCGGGGCCGTGCCGGGCTGCGTGGCGTCGGTGGGCGGCGCCGTGGCGTCGGGCGCGCTCGCAGTCGGCGCGCTCGCAGTGGGGTTGGTCGCCGCCGGCCCGACCGAGCCGCCACCGCACGCGGAGAGCGCGAGCGTCGCGAGCACCGCGAGCGGGAGGCATCGAGGGGATCGCCGCATGCGCCGAGCCTACCCGTCGTCCCCGATCGTTCTCGCGAGCTGTGTGCCTCAGGGTCGATATATCCGACCCTGAGGCACACAGCTCGCTCAGCGGGCGCCGTAGACGGCCGTCAGGCCGGCGTACCAGGCGTCGGGGGAGTGCCGCTCGCGGGCGCGGGCGAGGGCGGCGGCGCCGGCGGCGGCGCGGGCGGCGGGGTCGGTCCAGAGGGCGGTGAGGGCGGCGCTCCAAGCGGCCGGGTCGTCGACGGGCAGCGCGGCGTCGGCGCCGACCAGCTCGGGGATCCCTCCGCGCGCGCTGCCGAGCACCGGGAGGCCGTCGGCGAGCGCCTCGACGACCGTCATAGGGCAGGGGTCGTCGCTGCGCGATGGGGCGAGCAGGACGGCCGCGGCACGGCGCTCGCGCGCGAGCACGTCGGGTGGGAGCTGCCCGAGGAACCTCACGTCGGCACCGTCGACGAGCGCCCGCAGGCGCTGCTCGTCGGGGCCGGTGCCGGCGATCCGCAGCGGGACGCCGGCCTCGCGCGCAGCGCGCACCGCGATGTCGAAGCCCTTCTCCTCGACGAGCCGGCCGGCGGCGAGTGCGTAGGTCCCCTCGGCCGCGTGCGAGGCGTCGGCGACGCTCCGCACCCCGTTCGGCAGCACCGCCATCCGCTCACGCGCGATCCCCATGTCCGCCAGCCGCGCGGCGAGCGCCTCGCTGACGGCCACGAGCGCGTCCGCCTCCCGCAACAGGCGCGGTTGCTGGCGCGCCAGCCCGGCGGCGTAGACGGCGCTCTCGGCGAGCGAGCCGCGGCAGCGGTGGCGCAGGCCCGGCCGCGTGTCGCGGCCGTGGCACAGGTCGCAGGGGGCGCCGTCGCGGTAGGCGACCGCGATCGCGCACACGAGGCGGTAGTTGTGCAGGTGCAGGACCGTCCGCGCGCCCGCCGCGCGCGCCGCCGCGAGCGCGCGCCAGCCGAGCAGCGGGTGGAGGTTGTGCGCGTGCACGACGTCGGCGCGGTGCAGCCGCACCGCCTTGGCGACGTCGCCCGCGTCGAGGCCGCCGTGCAGCAGTCCGCGCGCGGCCTGCGCGCGGCTCGCCTCCTCGCTGTCGCGCTCCAGCCGGGCGACCGCATGCCCGCGCGAGCGCAGAAGTGCCTCCAGCTCGTCCACGACGCGCTCCTCGCCGCCGGCGGCGCGGTAGCGGTTGTGCAGCAGCAGGACGCGCACGTGGGCATGCGCGTCGCGCGGCGGGAGCAGGGCCGGCGGGACCATCAGCCGGCGATTCTGGCACGCTGGGAGGCCGTGGCGATCGCGCTTGTGACGAACGTGCTGGCGCCCTACCGCGTCCCCCTCTACGCGCTGCTGGCCGAGCGCTACGGCGTCGAGGTGCTGTGCTTCGGCGCCGACGCGGATTACGTGCCGGAATGGTTCGGCGACCTCGACCGCCAGCTCGCCGACGCGCCCTTCCCCGCGCGGCGGATCGCCGGCCCGCGCGCGGCGCTCGCGCTGGGCCGCCGATACGACGCCGCGATCGCACCGGTCGCGGGCGGCGCGATGCTGCCGGCGACGTACCTCGGCATGCGCGCACGGGGACGGCCGTTCGTGCTGTGGGGATCCGTGTGGGCGCATCCGCGCGGCGGCGCGAAGGCGGCGCTCGGCTGGCCGCTCGTGCGCCATGTCTACCGGCACGCCGACGCGGTCGTGACCTACGGCGAGCACGTGCGCCGCTACGTCGCGCGCTACCGCGGCCATGACGACGACATCGTGATCGCGCCGCAGTCGGTCGAGGCGGAGCTGTTCGGCCGCACGGTCGGCGCGGACGAGATCGCCGCCTGGCGGACGGAGGCCAGCCTGCCGGCCGACGGCCCGCTCGTCCTCTACGTAGGCCGCCTGGTCCCGGAGAAGGGCATCGAGGAGCTGCTCGAAGCGTGGCGCCAGCTCGCCCCCGGACCCGTCCCCCTCGATGCCCCTCGCCAGGCTTCACCACCCACGCTGGCAGTGGTCGGCGACGGCCCACTCGCGCAGCACGTCGCCGAAACGCCGGGCACGCACCTGCTCGGCCCGCTCCCGCGCCAGCGCCTGCCGGTCGCCTACGCCGCGGCCGACCTGCTCGTGCTGCCGTCGATCCAGACACCGCGCTTCCGCGAGCCGTGGGGGCTCGTCTGCAACGAGGCGCTGCACCAGGGCACGCCGGTCGTCGCCACGACGGCGGTCGGCGCGGTCGCCGGCGGACTGGTCCGCGACGGGGAGACGGGGCTCGTCGTGCCGCCCGGCGACGCGCCCGCGCTCGCCGCCGCGATCCAGCGCCTGCTGAACGACCCCGCCCTGCGCACGCGCCTCGGCGCCGCCGGCCGCGCCGCCCTCGCCGGGCACACCTACGCGGCGATGGCCGACGCGTTCGGCGTCGCACTGGCGCGCGCCGGCGCGCTGCGCTGAGCGCCGCCTACTCCCCGACCGAGAACATCGAGTCGAGGTCGTGTCTCGAGTAGACCTCGAACGCGAGCAGCGTCTGCGTCTTCACGATGCCCGGGAGCTGCGAGAGCTGCTCGGTGATGACGTGCGCGAGGTCGTCCTGCTCGCGCAGGCGCAGGATCGCGGCGAAGTCCCACTCGCCGGTGATCGAGTAGGCCTCCGCGACGCCCGGCACGTCGGCGAGCTGGCCGCCGAGGTCGGGCAGCGCGGTGCGCTCGGCCTGGATCAGGACGATCGCGTGCGTCATGGCGAGAGCGTCTCGCCCGGCGCCAGCACGACGACGCGCGAGCTCGTCTGCGCCTCGACGTCGGCCTTGTAGGCCTGCGCGTCGGTCTCGATCGGCGGGAACGTGTCGTAGTGGATCGGCACGACCGTCTTGGCGCCGATCAGCCGCGCCGCGTCGACCGCGTCGTGGCGGTCCATCGTGTAGTGGCCGCCGATCGGCACCAGCGCGACGTCGATCTCGCGCCCGCGGCCGACGAGCTGCAGGTCGGAGAAGAGGCACGTGTCGCCGACGTGGTAGATCGTCGTGCCCTTGAACTCGATCAGCAGGCCGGCCGGCGTATGCGCCGTGCCGCTCGGCGAGACGGCCGTGTGCCACGCCGGGACGAGCTTCGCCCAGCCCCAGTCGAACGTGACGGTACCGCCGAGGTTCGGGTCGCGCACGTCGACGTCCTGCGCGCCGATCTCGTTCGCCAGCTCGACGATCGCGACGACCGTCGCGCCGGTGCGCTTGGCGATCGCGACCGTATCGCCGAGGTGGTCGGCGTGGCCGTGCGTGAGCAGGATGGTGGTGGCCTCGACCTCGTCCGCGCTGGCAGCCGCTCTCGGGTTGTGCGTCAGGAACGGGTCGATGAGCACGGTCGTCTCGCCGTCGCTCAAGGCGAAGGCCGCGTGGCCCAGGAAGCGCAGCTCCATCGTCAGTCCCCTTCGGTCGAAGTTCCGGTGGTGTCCAGCGTGCGCGCCAGCTCGAAGCCGACGGCCACGCCGACGAGCATGCCCAGTCGCGTCTCCTCCTCCACGAGCGTGCCGATCGCCTGGCGGCGCGCCGCCGTGTCGCCGGCGTCGGCCGCCGCGCTGACAGCCTGCTCGTGCGTCTCGCCGAACCAGCCGCCGGCCGCGAGCGCCTCGTCGAGCACGCGGTGGAGCTGCGGCGCGGCGCGCGCGACGAGCCGCTGCGCCTCGCGCAGCCGGCCCTCCTCGCTCAGCGCGGCCAGCGCCGCGTCCAGCTCCGCGTCGGTGTAGGCGCGCTCCACTGCGGCGGATCATACGGCGGCGGCGATGTGGCGCGTCAGCGTCCGCCCGCGAGCCGCGCGAGCGGATAGCCGAGCGCCGCGCCGGCTACGACGCCGGTCGCGCCCGCGAGCGGGTCGGCCCACTCGACCGCCACCGACAGCAGCAGCAGGACGGCGGCGAACACGCCCGCGCCGAGCAGGTCGCCGTCGATCTCGCGGCGGCGGCGCAGGTCGCGCAGGTCGGGAATCGCCCACGCGACCAACAGCGCGAGCGCGGCGCCGTTGCCGCCGAGCGCCAGCGGGAACGTCTGCACGGCGGCGGCGACCGCCATGCCGCCCGCGCCCCCGGCGAGGAACAGCAGCAGGACGGGTATCGGCCCGTGCCGGCGCTCGACGAGCCACCCGAACAGCGCGATCGCGAACAGCGCGACGAACGCGTATCCGCTGTTGTCGTAGGCGAACGGGGCCGTGAAGATCTCGCGCGTGTTGCGGTCGAGCGGGCCGATGACGGCAAGGCGGCCGAGCCCGATCGCCCCGGCTCTCACCAGCACGAGCAGCACGATGCTGGCGCCCACGAGCAGGATCGTCGCGTACGGGCGGCCGTCGGGGCGGATCCCCGGTATCTCGCCGCGCCTCAGCGGTCCGAGCGACGGCGCCGGCGAACGGCGCTTGGCACGGCGGCGTTCCTTCTCGGACAGACGGCCTTCGCGATCGAGCTTCGGCGCGCGCTTGCGCAGGCGGCTGCCGCAGTACGGGCACTCGGTGATGTAAGGGCTGACCTCCGATCCGCAGTGCTTGCAGATCACGAACAGGTCGGGGCCGCCGCTGGTCACCCGATCGATTCTAGACCGCGGGGGGAAGCCGCCGGAGCGGCTGCCCGACGGCGCCTCACCCTACGTCCACGGTGGCCGCCGCGATCTCCGCCACGACCTCGCGCAGGTCGTGGTTGGCCTCGTGCACGACGAGCTGGCGCGCGGCGCCGTTGCCGCGCTCCAACAGGTCCTCCACACCCGCCAGCTCGGCCGCCGAGCCCAGCTCCTCGGCGTGCGGGCGCAGGCGGTCGAGCAGCCGGCGCGCCAGCTCGCGCGTGGGCACGCGATCGCGCGAGGGCAGGTCGACCAGCTCGCCGTCGAGCCCGTGGCGGGCGGCGAGCCATTTGTTCTCGTCGACCATCTGGTGCGGGTAGCGCGTGAGCGGCGTGCCAGCCTCGAAGTGCTCGGCCAGCTCCTTGACCATCGCCTGGATCAGTGCGGCCAGCCCGAGCGTGTGCTCGACGCGCGTCTGCGCGTCCATCACGCGGATCTCCACGGTCCCGAGGCGCGGATGCGGGCGCACGTCGTACCAGAGGTACGTGTAGTCCTCGATCACACGGCTGTCGACCATGAAGCCGATCTTCTCGGCGTAGTCGTCCCAGTCGTCGTACGTCGGCGGGATGCCGACGCGCGGGAAGGCGCGGAAGATCGGCGTGCGCGTCGATGCCAGGCCGGTCGCGTCCGCGCGCCAGAAGGGCGAGTTGGCGCTCAACGCGAGCAGCACTGGCAGGTGCACGCGCATGCCGTTGGCGACGTGGATCGCCTTCTCGCGGTCGTCGAGGCCGACGTGCACGTGCTGGCCGAACAGCAGCTCCTGGCGCGCGACGAAGCGCAGGTCGCTGACGAGGTCGCGGTAGCGGTCGCGCCCGACGATCCGCTGGTCCTCCCACAGCGCGAACGGGTGCGTGCCGGCGGCGCCGATCGTGAGACCCTTCGCGGCGGCCGCCCGCGCGACCTGGGCGCGGAGCGCGCGCAACTCGCTCCCCGCCTCCGCCGCGTTCGGTTGCGGCGAGGTCGCGATCTCCAGCACCGACTCCATCAGCTCGGGCTTGACGCGCTCGGGCGGCTGGCCCTCGAGCAGCGACTCGATCGCGTTGACCAGCTCAAGCGACTCGGCGTCGAGGATCATCAGCTCCTCCTCGATGCCGAGCGTGTAGTTGGGACCGGTGAAGTTGGCGTCCACGGGCGGCCAGCGTAGCCGGCCCAGAGGCGCTGCAAACCGCACGCCACGGGTAGACTCGCCCGGCGCAGATCCGCCAACTGCCCCCGACGAAGGACGACCTCACTATGGCTCTCGGCTACGACGGCAAGCTCTACATCCTCGCGTTCGACCACCGCGGCTCGTTCCAGAAGAAGATGTTCGGGATCGCCGGCGACCCGTCGCCCGAGGAGACGGAGACGATCGCCGACGCCAAGCGGCTGATCTACGAGGGCATGGAGCTGGCGGTCCAGCGCGGCGCCGAGGCCGGCGCGACCGGCGTGCTCGTCGACGAGCAGTTCGGCAGTGACGTGCCGAGCCGCGCGAAGGCGAAGGGCCTCAAGCTCGCGATGCCGATCGAGAAGAGCGGCCAGAACGAGTTCGACTTCCAGTACGGCGACGACTTCGGCGCCCACATCGAGCAGTTCGACCCCGCCTTCAACAAGGTGCTCGTGCGCTACAACCCCGACGGCGACGCGGACATGAACGAGCGCCAGCTCGGCCGCCTCAAGCGCCTGTCCGACTGGCTGCACGCCAATGACCGCCTGTTCCTGTTCGAGCTGCTCGTGCCGGCCGAGGACGACCAGCTCGCCGCCGTCGGCGGCGACACCGACCGCTATGACGCCGAGCTGCGCCCGGAGCTGATGCGCCGCGCGCTCGAGGACATCCAGAACGCCGGCATCGAGGTCGACATCTGGAAGATCGAGGGCGTCGACGCCCAGGCCGACGCGCAGATGCTCGCCGAGCAGGCGCGCTCGGGCGAGGGCCGCGAGAACGTCGTCTGCGTGCTGCTCGGCCGCGGCGCCAGCGACGCGAAGGTCGACCACTGGCTGCGCGAGGCGGCGCCGGTCGAGGGCTTCGTCGGCTTCGCGATCGGCCGCTCGATCTGGTGGGACGCGCTGAGAGGCTTCCTCGACGGCTCGATCTCGCGCGAGGACGCCGCCTCGCAGGTGGCCGACAACTACCTGCGCTTCATCGGCGTGTACGAGCAGCAGGAAGTCGCGTAGCCACGCAGCCGCACGGCGGCGATGCGCGCGCGATTGCGCTGAATCGTCACGAAGTCGGGCTGCGCCGCCGCAGGCGGGCGTCGTAGCCTCGGCCGATGACCTGGCCGCGTGCGCTTCCCTGGATCGTCCTGCTGCTGGCCGGCGGGCTCGTGCTCGGCGACGTTCACGTCCCCGGCTGGCTCGGCGGCGGAGGCGGCGAGCCGTTCAGAGCGGGCGGCTCGGCGAGCGCCCGCCTGGAGCGCGTGATCGACGGCGACACGATCGTCGTGCAGGTCGACGGGCGCGAGGAGCGCGTCCGCTATATCGGCATGGACACGCCCGAGACGGTCAAGCCGAACACGCCCGTGCAGTGCTTCGGCCCGCAGGCGCACGACCTCAACGCGCGCCTGCTGGGCGCCGCCGGCACGCCGCTGACGCTGCGCTTCGATCGCGAGCTGCGCGACCGCTACCGCCGCCTGCTCGCCTACGTCTACCGCGCGCGGGACGGCCTGCTCGTCAACGCGCAGCTGGTGCAGGACGGCGCTGCACGCACGCTCGAGATCGCGCCCAACACGGCCGACGCCGAGCGCTTCGGCGCGCTCCAGCAGGCGGCGCGCGCGGCCGGCGCCGGGCTGTGGGGCGCCTGCTGAGCGATGCTCGCGCGCGTTCGGCACGCTGCTAGGGTTTCCTGCCGATGAAGATGCGTCAGAGCCTCGCTCAGCTCGAGCAGGCCTTCTTCGAGGAGACGACCCAGGATCGCGCGCGACGCGAGCGACTGCGGGAGACCGCGGTCCAGCGCACGCGCCAGCGCCACCTGGAGCGCGTGCACAAGCACGGCTCCTGGCGCTTCGCGTTCCTCGTGCTCTCGATCGTCGTGACCGCCGTCGTGGTCACGGTCGCGATGTTCGAGACGCTCTACTACGCGATGGGCTGAGAGCCCGGGCCGCCGCGGGCGCGGCCGGGTGGCCGCGACGACCGCCGCGTCAGCTCTCGGCGCCGATGTCCCGCAGCGCCGCGTCGACCTCCTCGCGCGCGCCTTCGGCGGCGGCCTCCTCCTGGATCTCCAGGTAGACCTCCTTGCGGAAGACCGGCACGTCACGCGGCGCCTGGATGCCGATCCGCACCTTCTCCCCCATGATCGCGAGGACCGAGACCTCGATGTCGTCCCCGATCATGATGCTCTGGTTGGACTTGCGCGTCAGGACCAACATTGCGGCGCTGCCTCCCTGCTGTCCATGGTGGCCGGATGGGCGTTCGGACGGCGAGGCGGTGGGATGCCGAAAGCCCGAAGACGAAGGATACCCGCCGGTCAGGCCGTGCTCCCCATTTCCCGGCGGATCGCCGGGCGCCCACATTCGCTAGTCTGCCCGGCCGATGCCACGCAGATCGCTTCGCCCCCAACTTAACCAGATCCGCACGTGGGTCCGCCAGGGCCGCACCGACGCCTGGATCGCCCACCAGCTCGAGGTCACGACGCAGCAGATCGCCGCGTTCAAGCGCGAGAACGAGCTCGTGCCCGACGAGGCGGAGCCCAACGGCGCCGTCGACTTCGACGACGAGATCGACCTGCGCGCCGAGGACGACGCGCTGATCGCCGCCGAGCTCGAGGCCGCGCAGAAGGAGCGCGAGCGCGAGGAGGCCGAGGCCGCCAAGCAGGCTGCCGCGAGAGCCCGCTCCCGCAAGGCCGCCGCGCCCGACGACGAAGAGGACGAAGACGAGGACGGCGAGAAGCCGTCGCGTCGCCGCGGTCGCCGCGGCGGTCGCCGCCGCAAGGCGCGCACCGGTCCGCTCGAGGGCACGTTCGACCACGGCGACGAGGGCTACGGCCTGTGGCTCGACCCGGCCGTGCAGGACGACCCCGTCTACGCCGAGCACTGGGCCGGCCACCGCCCCGTCGAGATCACGATCGAAGAGGATCAGATCGTGATCAAGCGCCTTGAGTCAGACGACCAGTAGTTCCAGCGACTTACGGCTGGTCGAGCGGCTGTTCTTGCTGCTCGATCTCATCGGGATCGCGGCGGCGGCCGCCTGACCAGTCGGCTGCCTCGCGGACGTAGCGGGCGAAGGCTGCGTCGCCGGCCGTCTGGGCGTCCCAGCCGCGTGGGTCGTTCGGCACCGTCGCGATCGCGACGTCGAGGCACCAGTCGATGCCGGCGCTGTACAGCTCCGCCAGCTCGCCGGTCGTGAACGAGCCGCCGAGGCGGCGGCGCAGCTCGTCGACGATGCGGTCGCTGACGCGCTCCAGCAGACGCCGCTCGTCCGGCTCGGCGCGGCTCAGGCGCCGCTGGCCGTCGCTCCAGAGCTGCAGGGCGGTGTCGACGTGCATCGCCGGCAGGGTACCCGGCGGCCGACTACCGCGAAGCTGAGCGGCTCAGCCGCCCGGCAGGCCTTGCACGACGTACGACTGCTCGCCCGGCTTGACCATCCCAAGCCGGCGCGCCTCCGCCTGCACCGTGCTCGGGGCGCGCAGCGAGCGCGCGCGCTGCAGCAGCGCCTGGTGCTGGCGCTGGAGCGCGTGGAGCTGGGCCTGCTGCGCGCTCGACGTGTGCCACGTCGACAACAGCGAGCGCGCCGGGCCGATGTACGCCAGCGCGACGAGCAGCAGCACGACGAGCAGCGCGATCCGCCCCACGCGGTCCCAGCGCACGCGCAGCGCGGCGGCGCCGATCGGGCTGACGGCGGGCGGACGGCGGGCGGAGGCGGAGCTGGCGGGCGGCATGGCGACTCCTTCGCGAGCCGCCCGCGTTCTCCTTCTCGTGCGTCAGCCGGCGCGTCTGAAGGCGCTGCGGCCCGGGAAGGCGGCGTCAGCGCCCAGGGCCTCCTCGATCCGCAGCAGCTGGTTGTACTTCGCCACGCGGTCCGAGCGCGAGGGCGCGCCGGTCTTGATCTGCCCGCACCCGGTGGCGACCGCGAGATCGGCGATCGTGACGTCCTCGGTCTCGCCGGAGCGGTGCGACATGACGGCGCTGTAACCGGCCTCGCGCGCCATCTTGATCGCGTCGAGCGTCTCGGTCAGCGTGCCGATCTGGTTGACCTTGATGAGGATCGAGTTGCCGACTCTCTGGTCGATCCCGCGTCTGAGCCGCTGCGAGTTCGTCACGAACAGGTCGTCGCCGACGAGCTGGACCTTCTCGCCGAGGCGCTGCGTGAGCGTCGCCCAGCCGTCCCAGTCGCCCTCGTCCATGCCGTCCTCGATCGAGACGATCGGGTAGCGGGCGGCGAGGTCGGCCCAGTAGTCGGCCAGCTCGGCCGCCGACAGCGAGCGGCCCTCGTGCTCGAGCACGTAGCGGCCGTTGTCGTAGATCTCGCTGGTGGCGGGGTCGAGCGCGATCGCGACGTCCTCGCCGGGCACGTAGCCCGCGGCTCTGATGCCGGCCATCAGCACCTCGAGCGCCGCCTCGTTGGAGGCGAGGTCGGGCGCGAAGCCGCCCTCGTCGCCGACGGCGGTGCCGAGGCCGCGGTCGTGCAGCGTCTTCTTGAGGTGGTGGAAGACCTCGGCGCCGATCTGCAGGCACTGCGAGAACGTTCTCGCGCCGTACGGCACGACCATGAACTCCTGGAAGTCGACCTTGTTGTCGGCGTGCGCGCCGCCGTTGAGCACGTTCATCATCGGCACCGGCAGGCTGTGCGCCGCGTCGCCGCCGAGGTAGCGCCACAGCGGCTGGCGCTCCTCCGCCGCCGCCGCGTGGGCCGCCGCGAGCGAGACGGCGAGGATCGCGTTCGCGCCGAGGCGCGACTTGCTCGGCGTGCCGTCCAGCTCGATCAGCAGCCGGTCGATGCCGGCCTGGTTTGTCGCGTCGCGGCCGCGCACCGCCGTCGCGATCTCACCGTTGACGTTGCCGACCGCCTTCGTCACGCCCTTGCCGAGGTACGCCTCGCCGCCGTCGCGCAGCTCGGTCGCCTCGTACTCGCCGGTCGACGCCCCCGACGGCACGGCCGCGCGGCCCCAGGCGCCCGAGCGCAGGGACAGCTCGACCTCGACGGTCGGGTTGCCCCGGCTGTCGAGGATCTGGCGGGCGTGCACGTGCTCGATCTGGCTCATTCGCTGGGCTCTCCTGGTCGGGGGGCGGCGTCGCGCAGCAGGCGGCCGCGCGCGTAGTAGGCGAGTTGCTCGTCGGGCGTGAGATCCTCCCAGGCGCGGCCGTCGCGCGCGGCGACGGCGACGCCGTCCTCGACCCGGCCGCGGAAGCGCTCGCTCGCCGCGCGCAGCGCCAGCTCGGGATCGACCTTCAGCTTGCGCGCGACGTTGACGGCCGCGAACAGCACGTCGCCAAGCTCGTGGAAGCGCTCGTCGCGGGCGCTGTCGCCATCAGCGTGGGCCACGGCCTCCAGCTCGTCCAGCTCGTCGCGCACAGACTGCAGCGGGCCTTCGACGCCCTCGAAGTCGAAGCCGCTCGAGGCGGCCCGCCGCTGCACCTTGCGCGCGTGCAGCAGCGACGGCAGGTTCTCCGGCACCTCGCCGAAGACGCCGGGCTCGCGCCCGTCCTCGCCCTTCTTGATCTCGTCCCAGTTGCGCAGCACCTCGCCGGCGTTCGCGACCTCGACCTCGCCGAAGACGTGCGGATGGCGCCGGATCAGCTTCTGGCGGCAGTGCTCGGCGACCGCGGCGAGGTCGCCGGCGCCGCGCTCCTCCAGCAGCAGCGAGAGGAAGTGGACCTGGAAGAGGACGTCGCCGAGCTCGTCGAGCAGCTTGCCGTCGTCGCGACGCTGCGCGGCATCGGCGAGCTCGTAGGCCTCCTCCAGCGTGTGCGGGACGATCGTGCGCTCGTCCTGCTCGCGATCCCACGGACACTCGCGTCGCAGCCGGCGCGTGAGGTCGTCGAGACGCAGCAGCGCCTCCTGGATCTCCGGCCCGCTCGCGCTCACGCGCGGATGCTACTTGCCGCTGGTGCTTGCGCCCGTGGCGACCGTGCCGCCAGCCGTCGAGGTGGTTCTGGGCGTGGGGGCGTTGGTGCAGAGCTGGACGACGTAGCCGGTGCGGCAGTTCGTCTTGCCCTTCCAGCGGGTCTGGAAGTCTCTGATGAACGAGGCCATCTTCTGCTGCTGACCCTGCTGCTGGAGCAGCGCGCTGATCTGCGCTCTGGCGGCCGCCAGCGACGTCTGCTGGGCGGGCGTGATGCCGGTCACGCGGATCACGTAGTAGCCGAACTGGCCCTTGACCGGCCCGACGATCACGCCCTTCTTGGCGGTGAAGGCGGACTGGTCGAACGCTCTGTCCTGCTGGCCCTGGCTGACGCCGTTGAGCTGTCCCCCGGTCGCCTTCGAGGCGGCGTCGGTCGAGTACTTCTTCGCGGCGGCGGCCCAGCTCGTCCCACCCTGGACGGCGCTCTTGGCGGCGTTCGCCTGCGCCAGGTCTCTGGTGAGGATGAGCTGCACGTTGCGCCGCTCGGGCACCGCGAACTGCGCTCTGTTTCTTTCGTAGTAGCTCTGGATCTGCGCGTCGGTGACGGGCGCGGCGCTGTTCTGGATCTTTCTCGTCAGCTTCGCTGCCAGCGCCTGGACGCGGATCCGGTCGAGCACGTCGGCGGGCGTCATGCCGGACTGTCTGAGGAATCTCTGGTAGGCCGCTTCGGTGGGGAAGGACTGTCTCTTCGTCAGCGCGAGCTGTCTCTGGACTTCGGCGTCCGTGATCGACACGCCCTGGGCCTTCGCTTCCTTTTCGATCCAGACGTTCTGGATCAAGGTGCCCATCGTCTGCTGGATGAGCTGGTCGTTGACCTGTCTGCACTGAGCGCGGAGGGTGACGTCCGTCGGGGCCGGCTGGCCTCTGACCGGTCTCGTCTGTCTGCGCAGCGTGGCGATGCAGGCCGTGAACGCCGGCGGGTCCGGGACGACGACCGCGCCGCCCTGAGCGGAGCCTCTCGCGGTGATGGCCGCCCACTTGGCGTAGTCCGCCTTCGTGATGGCCGTGCCGTCGACGCTGGCGACCGCGTTGCTGGGCACGCTGTTGCTGCTGCTGCCGCCGCAGGCGGCGAGCACGATTGCGGCCACAAAAAAGGCGCCCAGCGCCAGAAGGATGCGAAGTGTTTTCCTCACGAGCAGGGGCACTGTAGCGGACCCGCGACGCCGTGTGCGTCAGTACCGCGAATCGTTATCCAACTTTTAGCGAGCACGGTCGGGTTCATAATCCAGAGTTGCGCCATTTGCAGGGGATTATGCTGCTTCGCGCGTGACCGCCAGCAGCACGTCGGCGGCCCGAACGACGGCCGGGAAGCGCGCCGCCGGGTCCTCCGGCACGCGCATCGAGAGCTGCGACTTGCCCGACTCGTAGAGCGCCTCCGGGATCTCCTCGCGGATCCGCTTCGCGCGGCGCGAGTCGAGCTCGATCGGCGTGACCGCGAGACGCCCGCCGCGGAAGCTGACGGCCCGCGCTCCCGCCTCGCCGAGCTTGATGCGGGCCTGCTGCAGCAGCAGCAGGTTCTCCAGCGGCGGCGGCAGCGGACCAAAGCGGTCGTCCAGCTCGGCGCGCAGCTCGTGCAGCTCCGCCACCTCGACGGCCCCCGCGATGCGGCGGTGCACGTCGATCTTCGCCTGCTCGTAGGGGACGTAGTCGGCCGGGACGTACGCGTCGACGTTGACGTCGAGCCGCACCGGCTCGCGCTCGTCCTCGACGCGGCCCTCCTCCCCACCGAGCTCGGCGACCGCCTCGTCGAGCATCTGCATGTACAGCTCGAAACCGAGCGCGGCGACGTGGCCGGACTGCTCGTCGCCGAGCAGGCTGCCGGCGCCGCGCAGCTCGAGGTCGCGCATCGCGACCTTGAAGCCCGCGCCGAGCTCCGTGTAGTCCGACAGCGCCGACAGCCGCTGCGCCGCGTCGGGCGTGAGCGCAGCCGCCGACGGATACAGCAGGTACGCGTATGCGCGCTCGCGGCTCCGGCCCACGCGCCCGCGTATCTGGTAGAGCTGCGCGAGGCCGAAGTGGTCGGCGCGCTCGACGATCAGCGTGTTCGCCTGCGGGATGTCGATGCCCGACTCGATGATGCTCGTCGCCACGAGCACGTCGGCGTCGCCGCGCAGGAACATCAGCATCCGCTGCTCGAGCTCCTGCTCGTCGAGCTGGCCGTGCGCGACGACGAAGCGCGCCTCGGGCACGAGCCCGCGCAGCCGCTCGGCCGTCTCGTCGATCGTCTCGACGCGGTTGTGCAGGAAGAACGCCTGCCCTCTGCGCGCCCGCTCGCGCTCGATCGCCGCCTTCACGAGCTGCTCGTCGTACTCCCCGACGTACGTCTTGACGGGTCGGCGGCCCTCCGGCGGCGTCTCGATCACCGACAGGTCGCGGATCCCCGCAATCGACATCTGCAGCGTGCGCGGGATCGGCGTGGCGCTCATCGCCAGCACGTCGACTCTCAGCTTGACCTGACGCAGCAGCTCCTTCTGCTTGACGCCGAAGCGCTGCTCCTCGTCGACGATCAGCAGCCCGAGGTCTCTCGCGCGAACGTCGCGCGAGAGCAGCCGGTGGGTGCCGATCAAGATGTCGACTCTGCCGTCGCCGAACGCTCTGATCGCGGCTCTCTGGTCGGCCGCCGGGCGGAAGCGCGACACGTGCTCGATCGTGAACGGGTAGTCCTTCAAGCGCTCCGAGAAGGTGCCGTAGTGCTGCTGGGCGAGGATCGTCGTCGGCACGAGCACCATCACCTGCTTGCCGTCGTTGGCGGCCTTGAAGGCGGCCCGCAGCGCGACCTCCGTCTTGCCGTAGCCGACGTCGCCGCAGACGAGGCGGTCCATCGGCCGCGCCGTCTCCATGTCGATTTTCACCTGCTCGATCGCCTCGCGCTGGTCGGGCGTCTCGCGGTAGGGCCAGGCGTCCTCGAAGTCGCGCTGCCAGTCCGTGTCCGGCGGGAACGCGTGGCCCTCGCGGCGGCGCCGCTCGGCGTAGAGGTTGAGCAGCTCGCCGGCCAGCTCCTGCGCCGCCTTGCGCGCGCGCGACTTGATCGTCTCCCAGCGGGTCCCGCCGAGCTTCGACAGCGGCGGGTGCTCGCCGCCGGCGCCGACGTAGCGGCTGATCTTCGCGAACTGGTCGACCGGCAGGAAGACCTTGTCGGTGCCCGCGTACTCGAGGTTCAGGTAGTCGCGCGTGACGCCGGCGACGGTCTTCGTGTCGAAGCCGGCGAAGCGCGCCAGGCCGTGGTCCTCGTGCACGACGATGTCGCCGGTGCGCAGGTCGGTGAAGGAGCGCAGCGCGCCGCGGCGGCGTCCGGCGCCCGCGCCCGTCCCGCCGGTGCGCGCGGCGCGGCGCCGGAACAGCCGGTGCTCGGGGATCACGGCGAGTCTGAAGCCGGGCGCGACGAAGCCGTCGCGCAGGCGCGCCTCGGCGAAGGCGAGGTCCGCGCCCTGGGGAGCGGCGCCGTTGACCCAGCGGACCTTCAGGCGACCGAGGTTGTAGGCGGCGCGCTCGCCTTCGCCCCTGGCGCCGAAGGCGACGACGGTGCGGTAGCCGGAGCGCACGAGCTTCTCCAGCTCCGGCTCGGCGTCCTTGACGCTGCGTGCGGCGACGTCGGCCGCCTGGCCGCGGAACTGGACCGGCTGGTCCTGGTCGATCGCGGACAGCCGCACCTTGGCGCGCGCATCCAGCGCGGTCTCGATCGCGCCGGGCGCGATGTAGAGGTGGTGCGCATCGTCGTCGTGGAAGGCGGCGACGACGTCCTGCCAGTGGTCCACGAGCGCCGGCGCGATCTCCTCACCGGCGGCGATCAGCACGGCCGCGTCGGGGACGAGGTCGAGCATCGCGTGGAAGTCGTGGACGGGCAGCAGCTCCGCGACGTCGGGCCGTTCGGCCTCGTCCGTCAGCGCGGCCGTCTCGGCCAGCTCGCGGTGCTCGGCGGCCAACTCGGCGGCCGGCGCGATCTCGACCTGCTCGACGTCGCCGAGCGAGCGCTGCGTGAACGTGGAGAACCAGCGCAGCGACTCGATCTCGATGTCGAACAGGTCGACGCGCACCGCATGGTCCTCGGTCGCGGGGAAGACGTCGAGCAGCCCGCCGCGGATCGCGAACTGGCCGCGGTCCTCGACCTGCTCGACGCGCTCGTAGCCGGCCTTGACGAGCTCGACGGCCTGCTCGTCGAGGTCGAGCAGATCGCCTCTTCTGAGCGTGAAGCCGTGCGGGCGCAGGCTCGGATCGGGGACCTTCTCCGACAGCGCGACGGCGGAGACGACCACGACCGGCGCGCCGTGCTCGTGCTTCGTCTCGTCGAGCAGCGCGTCGAGTGCCGCCACGCGCAGACCGACGAGGTGCGGCGGCGGCGCGAGGTGCGACTCGTACGTGACGCCACGGCTCGGGTAGAAGCGGACCGGCCGCGGCGCGAGCCAGGTGCGCAGGTCCGCCGCGAGGTCGCGCGCATGGCGATCGTCGCCGGCGACGACGAGCAGCGGCTTGCCCGGGTCCTCCTGCGCGAGAGCGGCGATCACGTAGGGCTTCAGCGAGACCGACGCGAACGCCCGCCCGCCCTCGCGCGCGAGCGCTGCGAGCGCTGGGTCGTCGGCGGCGTATGCGAGAAGGGCACTGAGCATGGAGGAGGGCACGCAGAATGGCCGCGCAGGGGCTGCGCGGCCTTGCGATTTGAGTGTACGTGGCGGGTTGGCTCGGGCGCGGTGTGGCGCTCCGCTCAGGCGCCGGCGGTCGGGCGAGGCGTCGGCCGATGGGCATCGAGGGGGGAGTGCGGCGGTTGCCGGGCCCCGGCCGCGCGGGCGCTCAGCGGCCAGCGATCCCCGGCCCAGCATGCACCGGTTTATGCACGACGAGTTTTGTCCCTCTGAGGGGGGAAACTCGTCGCGCATCAGGACGAGCGGCCGGGATTGCGCAAACCGGGACGCGGACTGCGCAGAAAGGAGCGCAAGGACGGCGGCGTAACTGCTCCCTCCCCCTCGATGCCCGCGGCGGGCGCGGCGCACAGCCGCGGGCGCCCGAGCGGAGCGCCAGCTACGCGAGCGACCGCGAGCCGAGCACGATCGCGTCGGCCGCGTCGGCCGCGTCGGCCACCAACGCCGACACGTCGGCCGCAGGCTCGCGGAACTTCCCGAGCACGTAGGCGGCGACGCGATCGGGGTCGGTCGTCGGCGGGCGGTCCACCCCGATCCGCACGCGCGCGAAGTCGGCCGAGCCGAGCTCGCGCTTCAGGGACTTCAGGCCATTGTGGCCCGCCAGGCCGCCGCCCAGGCGCGTGCGGATCTCGCCGAACGGCAGGTCGATCTCGTCGTGCAGGACGAGCACCCGCTCCAGCGGCACTCTCAGCGCGCCACGCGCGGGACCGACGGAGCGGCCCGCCTCGTTCATGTACGTCTGCGGCAACAGCACGGCGACGCGCGGCTGGTCGACGCCGACGGCAGGCGCCCCCGCACGGCCCTCCGTCAGCAGGCCGGCGTACTTCTGCTTTGCGCGCGGAAGGCCCCAGCGCTCAGCCAGCACGTTGGCGACCTCGAAGCCGATGTTGTGGCGCGTGCCAGCGTACTCCGACCCAGGGTTGCCGAGCCCGACGATCAGCCAGTCGGCGCGTCCTGCCCCTGGCAGGCGCACGACCGCGGTGCTGCTACTCGCCGCCGTCCGAGGAGTCGCCCTCGGCAGCGGCTTCGCCCTCGGCGCCGGCCTCGCCGACGACCTCGGTCTCGGTCTCGATCTCTTCGTCGCCCTCGGTCGAGAGGCGCGGCGGGGTGAGCGTGACGACGACCGTCTCGGCGTCGTCGAGCAGCTCGACGCCCGTGGGCGCGGTGACGGCGGCAAGCGTGATCGTGTCGCCGATCTCGGCGGCGGACACGTCGAGCGTGATCGTGTCGGGGATCTCGTTCGGGAGCGCCTCGATGTTCAGCTCGCGCGTGACCTGCTCGAGCACGCCGCCGGCCTTCACGCCGGGGGCGTCGTCGCCGCCGGTCAGCTCGAGCACGACGACGGCGCCGATCTTCTGTCTGAGGTCGACGCGCAGCAGGTCGATGTGCATCGTGTCGCCCGTGACCGGGTGGCGCTGCTGGTCCTTGAGCACGACCGGCGTCTCGCCCTCGCCCTCGACGGTGAGCGTGATGACGGCGCCGCCGTGGGCGAGCGCGTTGCGAAGCGTGCGCGCGTCGACCTGGAAGGCGATCGGCTCACCTTCGCCGCCGTAGACGACGCCGGGGACGAGCCCGGTGCGGCGCAGGCGGCGGTTCGCGCGGGACCCCTCGACGGAGCGGGGGGCGACGGTGAGTGTGGTCGTGTCGTCGGCCATGAGCGGCGAGGGAGCTTAGCGCAATTCGTGCGCAGCCCGGCGCGTGACGCTACGCTCACCCCATGGCGGACGAGACGCTGCTCGTCGCACTCCTGGGTGGTCTGCATCTGCTCGGCTTCGGCTTCGCAGCGGTGCTGCTGCTGCCGCTGCTGCGCGACGAACGGATCGTCCCGCTCGTCGGTCGCGGCGAGGAGGACGACGACCAGGGCGGCGGCGGGAGCGACCGTCTCCAGCCGGTCGCGCCGCGCGGCCCGCGCGGCGGCGGCATCCCGCTGCCCGACGCCGTCCCCGCACGCGTGCGCCTGCGCGAGCCCGCGCGCCTCGCCGACCTGCTCCCGCCGCCCGCGCGCCGACGCGAGCACGCGCCGGCGCCGGCCCGCACACCCGCCCGGTACTAACGCAGCGGCACGTACTGGCGCACCTTCGCCTGCCCGGCGGCGAGCACCGAGAAGCCCGGCTTCTCCGACCAGTCCAGCCGCACGACGGCCTTCGTGTGCAGCGGCGGCGAGCCCCACGGGTTGCCGCCGCCCCAGAACGGCCGCACGCGGAACTCCTGCAGCGTGAAGTACGTCGCGCCGGTGAGCCAGGGCTTGGTGGCGAAGACGCCGAGCTGGAATCTGATGAAGTCGGATTGGAACTGGTATGTGCCCTTCTCCTCGACCGGGCCGTCGCGGTTCGCCTCCGCGCCGTACTCGGTCACGGCGAGCGCCTTGTGCGGGTAGCAGCGGCGCAGCGCGTCGAGGAAGCTCGGCAGCAGGTCGCGGTCGGCGATGTTGCCGCCGAAGCCCGTGTACCAGCCGAAGTAGTCGTTCATCCCCAGCAGGTCGATCGGGCCGTAGGCCGGCTGGCAGGCCGTCTCCGGATGCCCCGCGAACGCGAGCGCGACCGGCCGCGTCGGGTCAAGCTGCTTCGCGAGCGCGGCGGCCGCCGCGATGTAGGAGGTCTGGCGCGGCCCCGGCGCGCTCGGCATCTCGTTGCCGATCGACCAGGCGGCGACGGCCGCGTGGTTGCGGTTGGCGAGGACGTTCGCTCTCAGCTCGTCGAGCGCGAGGCCGCGGAAGGCGGGACGGCCGAGATCCACCTCCGGGAGCTGGTAGCTCGCCGGGATCTCGGACCACAGCAGGATGCCGTTCTGGTCGGCGAGGTCCTCGAAGTCGGGGTCGAGCGGGTAGTGCGCGCGCACGAACGTCGAGTGGGTCGCTTTCAGCAGCGCGATCAGGCGCAGGCGCGTCGCGTGGTCCTCGACCGGGCCGTTCGTGAGCGTGTCCTCGTGCAGCGCGACGCCGCGGAAGTGCACGACCGTGGTGCCGTTGAGGATCAGCCGGCCGGCGCCATCGACCGTCAGCGTGCGGATGCCGGTGCGCAGCGTGTAGCCGGCGGCCGGCGTGGCGTGCTTGTGGCCTTGCGCCGCGGTGGCCGCGAGCCGCAGGGCGTAGAGGGTCGGGTGCGCCGGCGACCACAGCTTCGGGTGCCTGACGACGAGATGGCCCGCGAACGTGGCGCTGGCGCCGGCGCGGATCGTCTGCGAGCCGAAGTCGACCGGTGCACCGCCGAAGCGACCGGTGAGGTGCACGAGCTGGGTGGCGCGCGAGAGGTTGCGCGCGTTCGCGCCCAGCAGGATCGTCGCGGAGCAGCGCGGGCAGGGAAGCTGCGGCTGCACCTGCACGTCCTCGATGTCGACGCGGTCGACGGCGCGGATCGAGACCTCGCGCAACAGGCCGCCGTAGTTCCACCAGCCGCCGGGCGGCTGCGGGATCTCCCCGGGCGCGCCGTTCGAGTCGGCCGGCGTGCGGCGGTTGTCGACCCGCACGACGAGGTGGTTGACGCCGCTGCGGCTGACGTTCGACAGGTCGAGCTCGAACGGCAGGTAGCCGCCGACGTGGGTGCCGAGCTGACGGCCGTTGAGCCAGACCGTAGCGCGGAAGTTGACCGACTCGAAGCGCGCGATCCAGGCGAGCGCCGCGGCGCGCGACGGCAGGCGGAAGTCCTTGCGGTACCAGGCGACCGAGCCGAGGAAGCTCGGCTGGCTGTCGTCGCCCGCGTTCCAGGCGCTGGGGACGGTCGTCGCGCTCCAGCCGTCGGTGCTCGTCTGCGCGTACAGACGCTGCGCGAGACCGGCGTCGGCCGGGTCCATCCGCATCAGCCAGACGCCGCCGAGCAGGTAGCGGCGATCCTGCCCCTCGATCTTGTGCGGTCTCGCGCTCGGCGTCTCCACGACGGAGGGGGCACCGACCCCGCCAGCCGGGGCGGCGGCGAACGCGGGGGGCGCGAGCGCGAGGACGAGCGCGACCAGGGGGAGGAACAGCAGACGACGGCGCATCCCCCTGGCAGAGTACGGCAGCCGCGTGACGGGCCTGTTGTCAGGACCCTGACGGGCAGGCCGACTGGTGGCCGATCGGGCCGCTGAGCGCGCGTAGCTCGACCGACAGGCCGCCGATCACGTCGCCGCCGCGGTCGACCCTCACGCACTGGACCACGGTCTCGTGCGTCGGCGTCTTCCACACCACCCGCGCGACACCGCTCGTGCCGCCGAGCGAGAAGCTCGTCGAGGCGTCGAGCCGCACGAGCTCGACCTTGCCGGGCGCGCGCAGGCGCGTCGCGTTCGCACGCGCGCTCGTGATGCAGCTCGGCCGGCGGGCGCAGCCCTCGATCTGCGCGACCATGCCGGCGGCGTCGCCGCGCGCCTGCGTCCGCAGCAGCGCGAGGATCGCGTCCTGCTCCGCGCCGTTGGCGCTCAGCACGCGCCCGAGCCCGAGGCTGATCGCCACGAACGCGACGATCCCGACCACGAGGAGCAGAATCCGTACCGGGCGCCGCATCGCGGCGGCATCATCGCGGATCGGTCAGAGGAGCGGCGACGGCGGGTCCTCGCCGCTCAGCTCCAGGAAGCGTTCGACCGACGCCTCCTGGCGCTCGAGCCGCGCCGCCAACTCGCGCGCGTGCGCGGCCGCCAGCTCGGCGAACTCGGCCAGGCAGCGCTGCGGGTCGTCGGGCAGCGGGTAGATGCGCGCGAGGTCCTGCTGGGCGCAGGCGATCCCGAGCGGCGGCCTGCCCTCGGCGAGCGTGCGCGCGCCGCAGACGGGCGCGACGACGAGCCGGCGCTCGGGCGCGACGAGCGCGACCGGCAGCAGGCGATGGGCCGGCAGCGGCGTGCGCAGCTCGAGCGAGCGCACGACCGTCACGTCGCCTTCCGCCAGCTCTTCCAGCGGCTCGCGCCACACGTCGAGCACCGTGTCGGCGCCGACGAGCGCGTCGCGCAGCGCCGTCGCCTGCTCGAGGTAGAGCCGCGCCGCCTCCTCGCGATCCTCCGCCTCGCCCAGGTCGAGGTCGCACGGCACGCGCAGCAGCTCGCGCGCGGCGATCGTCTCGCCGGCGCCGCGGTGCCCGCGTGCGACGTACGTCTGGATCGTGCCGAGATCGCGGCGGCCGTGGAAGACGACCGTGACCGCCTCGCTGACCGGCAGGCCGCCGACCGCGAGCGAGACGGCGGCCGCGTCGGAGGCGTCGAGCAGGGCCCGGCGCAGCAGCTCCTCGGCTGCGCCGTCGTCGGGGGAGTGGGCTGCATCGGTCATCCCGCCACCTGTGCTCGCTGGTCGTCTGCTTGGTGACAGTGTGCCCGACCCGGTGGTCGCCATGCGAGGGGAACCGTCGCTGCGGGTAGGCTTCGCGCCGATGAAGCTGCTCTACAAGCCGTTCGGGATCGTCGCCGGCATCGTCGGCGGGATGCTCTCGCGCCGCATCTTCGACGCGCTGTGGTCGCGCATCGACGACGCCGCGCCGCCGAGAGCGACGACCGAGCGCGCGAGCCTGCCGCGCATCGTCGGCGCCGCTGCGCTTCAGGGCGCGACGTTCGCTGCCACGCGCGCCGCCGTCGACCGCGCCGGCGCAAGAACGTTCCAGCACCTGTTCGGCGTGTGGCCGGGCGAGCGCAAGCCGGCCAAGTCCTGAGGACACCGGCCGGCGGCCTGCCCGCCCGCCGTCGCACCCGCTTCTGGTAACAATGGCGCATGGTCAGCCGCTCCCATCGGGGGAGTCGGGCGGCGGCCGCGCAGATGGCATCGGGGGACCGGGGGGCCGCGTCGGCGCGCTTCGGCTCGATCGTCCGCGCATTCCGCGCCCACGAGCATCGGTCCGCAGCGCTGCTGCTGGGTCTCCTCGTGCTCGTGTACCTGTGGCCGGCGCTGTTGGCGGGCCACGTGCTGTCGCCGACGGCGCTCGTGTACCTCCAGCCGCCGTTTCACGCGCTCGCGCCCGCCGGCGTCGAACGCTGGCTCAACACCGACCTCGGCGACGTCCCCTACTCCTACTACGCGTGGGACGTGCTCGCCCGCCGGCTGATCCACGCCGGCACGTTCCCGGCCTGGAACCCCTACGCGTTCGGCGGCACCCCGCTGTGGGCCAACTCGCAGATCGCGTGGCTGAGCCCGTTCAGCCTGCCGCTGTGGATCCTGCCGCTCAACTACGGCCTCGGCGTCGCGGCCGCGCTGAAGCTGTGGTTCGCCGGCTTCGGCACGTACCTGCTCGCGCGCGAGCTGCGGCTCGGCTTCTGGCCGGGGATCGTCGCGGGCGTCGCCTTCGCGCTGTGCTCGTTCGACGTCGTGTGGCTCAGCTACGGCGTGTTCGTGTCGGTCGTCGCGATGGCGCCGTGGGCGCTGTGGCTGGCCGAGCGGATCGTGCGCCGCGGGCGCGCGCTCGACGGCCTCGCGCTCGCGGGGGTGCTGGCGGTCGCGCTGACCGGCGGCCATCCCGGCACGGAGGTGCACGTGCTGGCGGCGACGGCGCTGTACGCGGTCGTGCGGTCGCTGACGATCCACGGGGTGGAGCGGCGCGAGCACGCCATGCGGCTCGCGCTGGTCGGCGGGGGAGTCGCCGTCGCGCTGCTGCTCACGGCGGTCGTGCTCGTGCCCGCACAGCGGGCGTCGGTCGACACCGTGGGCGCCGCCGCACGCGCACACGGCGCGCCCGGCTTCGCCGGCTCCAGGATGCCCGCCTCGGTGCTGCGCACGACGCTGTTCCCGGACTGGTGGGGCCGGCCGAGCGAAGGCGTCGACGCCGGGCCGGGAGCGGCCGGCTATCGCGAGCGCACCTTCTACGCGGGCGCGGCGACGCTCGTGCTCGCACTCATTGGCCTGCTCGCGCCGGGCGGCTGGCGGCGCAAGGCGCCGTTCGCGCTGCTCGGCTTCCTCGGCGCCGCGGTCGCGCTGCGGCTGCCCGGCGTCTACGACCTCGTCGTCCGGCTGCCGGGCTTCGACCAGGTCCAGAACTCGCGCATCTACTGGTGGCTGCTGCTCGCCGCCGCCGTGCTGGCGGCCTTCGGCCTGGAGGCGGTGCTCGACGCGCGGGGCCGCATCGGGCGCGCGTGGCTCGCGCTCGCCGCCGCGGGGCTGGCGGGGATCGTCGCGATCGTGGCGATCGGCCCGCAGGCGGGCACGTGGGGGACGGCGCTCGCGCACGCGCTGACGCGCTCAGCCACGCACGACGCGCACGCGCTCGCGCTGGCGAGCGTGCTGACGTGGCTGGCGCTTGCGGCGGTGCTCACGGCGATCGTCGCTGTGCTGCGCGCGCGGCCGCGCCGGCGCGCCGTCGCAGCGGTCGCGATCGCGCTGCTGGTCGCGTTCGACCTGCTGCACTTCGCGACGGGCTACGAGCCGATCGGGCCCGCGCGCGACGTCGTCCCGCCGCGCACGCCGGCGATCGCCTACCTCCAGCGGCACGCCGGCGCGGAGCGCATAGCGGGCATCCAGGTGATGGACGCCGACTGGGGGACGATCTACGGCCTGCGCGACGTACGCGGCTCCGACGCGCCGCTGCCGACGAACGGCTTCTTCCGCCTGTGGCGGCTGATGGACGCGACCGACGACCCGTACCACCTAGAAACGTTCACCGAACGCAGCCCGCAGGTGCTCGGCCTGCTCGGCGCCCGCTACGTGCTGCTGCCGCCCGGAGCGCAGCTCGGGGCTCGCAGCATGCGGCCCGTCTACCAGGGCGCGGACGCGACGATCGACGAGAACGCGCTGGCCGCGCCGCGCGCGTTCGTGGCGCAGCGCGTGGCGATCGCGTCCAACGCCGACCAGGAGCTGGAGACGATCGGCGCGCCCGGGTTCGATCCGCGCCGCGACGCGACCGTCCGCGCGAGCGAGCTGCACGGCGCCGCGCCGGGCGGCGGCGCCGGCGGCGCGGCGCGCGTCGTGGGCGAGACGGGCACGTCGGTCACGCTGCGCGCGACGCTCGCGCAGTCCGGCCTCGTCGTGCTCGACGACACCTGGGCGCCCGGCTGGTCGGTCACCGTCGACGGCGTCCCCGCGCACCCGCTGCAGGCGGACGCGGTGCTGCGCGGCGTCGTCGTCCCGGCCGGGACGCATGCGGTCGTGTGGAGGTATCGCGTGCCCGGGCTCGCACTCGGCGCCGCGCTCAGTGCGCTTGGCCTGGTGGTCGCGCTCGCGTGGGCGGGGCTGCTGCTCGCGCGCGTCAGGCGCCGCCGCCGCGCACGATGAAGCCGCGCTCGGCGAGCGTGGCGAGCTGATCCTCGAAGGCGGCGAAGTCGCGCCGCAGGAGTGCGTCGAGCGGACGGCCCGAGGGGCCTTCGGCGCGCACCCAGCGGCGCAGCACGGGAGCGCCGGCGCGCTCCTGCGCCTCGGCGAGCAGGTCGAGCAGGATGCCCAGCTCGGGCCGGTGGTCGAGCTGGCCGGACAGCAGCTCGAGCGGGTCGGCCGCGAGCGTCGTACACAGCTCCTCCTCGGACAGGCCGAGCAGGTCCATCAGACGGGCGGCGGCGTGCGGACTCAGAAGAGCTGGTTCTCGCCGCGGAAGACCTCGGACACCGAGCCGTCGGTGAAGATCTGGCGGATCGAGCTGGTGAGCAGCTCCGCGCAGGGCAGCACGGTGATGTTGTCCGGCGCGCCGTCGCGCAGCGGGATCGTGTCGGTAACGACGATCTCGTCGAAGGCGGCGGCGGCGAGGTTCTCCCACGCGTTGCCGGAGAAGACGGCATGCGTGGCGGCGGCGAGCACGCGCGTGGCGCCCGCGTCGCGGACCGTCTGAGCCGCGGCCTTGAGCGTGCCGGCCGTGTCGATGATGTCGTCCACCAGCACGGCCGTCTTGCCCTTCACGTCGCCGATCACGTAGCCGATCTCGGCGACCTGCTGGGCGGGGCGCTCCTTGTTGAGGATCGCCAGCTCGGCGCCGATCGTGGCGGCGAACTTCTTGTTCAGCTTCACGCGGCCGGCGTCCGGCGAGACGACGACGAGATCCTCGAGGCCCTGGTCGGCGAAGTACTTGGTCAGCATCCACATCGCCGTCATGTGGTCGCACGGCTTCTGGAAGAAGCCCTGGATCTGGCCGGAGTGGAGGTCCATCGTGAGGATCCGGTCGATCCCCGCCGTCTCCAGCATGCGCGCGACGAGGCGGGCGGAGATCGGCTCGCGCGGGGCGGACTTCTTGTCCTGGCGGGAGTAGCCGTACCAGGGGCAGACGGCGATCACGCGGTGCGCAGAGCCGCCGACGGCCGCGTCGACCATCTCCAGCAGCTCCATCAGCGCGTCGTTGGCGGTGAGGCCGGTGCGCGGGTTGCCGCAGATCGGCTGCACGATGAAGACGTCCGCGCCGCGGATCGACTCCTCGTAGCGGCAGTAGACCTCGCCGTTGGAGAACGTCTTGGTCGTCACGCCGCCGAGGTCGATGTCGAGCTTGCCGGCGATGTCGGCCGCGAGCTGCTCGTGCGCGCGGCCGCTGAACAGCATCAGCCGCTTGTCGTAGCCGATCGGGAGCTGGGTGCTCGGACGCTCCTGCGGCTCGGCGGCGCTCATCTCACCGGCGAGTCTACGCCCGGGCGGCGACGACACGGTGCCGGTCACGGCTCGCTGCGCTCCTTCAGTCGCTCGTCGTAGCCCTCGAGGTTGCGCTGGCGCTCGCGCGCGATCCCCAGCGCGCCCGGCGGGACCTCGTCGGTGATGACCGAGCCGGCGCCGATCCAGGCGTGGTCGCCGACCGTGACGGGCGCGACGAGCGACGTGTGGATGCCCCCGTGGACCTGCTCGCCGATCGTCGTGCGGTGCTTGCTGCGGCCGTCGTAGTTGGCCGTGATCGTGCTGGCGCCGAGGTTCGTGCCGGCGCCGACGTCGGCGTCGCCGATGTAGGAGAGGTGCGGGACCTTGGCGCCCTCGCCGATGTCGGAGTTCTTGATCTCGACGAACGTGCCGGCCTTGCTGCCCTCGCGCAGCAGCGTGCCGGGGCGCAGGTAGGCGAACGGGCCGACGGTGGCGCCGTCGCGGATCTCTGCGCCCGTGGCATACGAGTGCGGGATCGCGATGTCGGCGCCGAGCGTCATGTCGATCAGCGTCGTGAGCGGGCCGACCTGGCAGCCGGAGCCGATCGTCGTGACGCCGAGCAGGCTGGTGAAGGGCGCGATCGTCGTGTCGGGTTGGATCTCTACGTCCACGTCGATCACGGTCGAGCCGGGGTCGACGATCGTGACGCCCTGCGCCAGGTGGCGGTCGTGGATGCGCTGCTGAGCGATCGCGCGGACCTTCGCGAGGTCGCCGCGGTCGTTGATGCCGAGCGCGAGCGCCGGGTCGTCGACCGTGTGGGCGGCGACGACCTTGTCCTGCGCGCGCAGGATCGGGAGGACGTCGGGGAGGTACAGCTCGCCCTGCGCGTTGTCGGCTCTCACCTGCGCGAGCGCGTCGAGCAGGTCGCCGCCGGCGAACGCGTAGACGCCGCCGTTGACCTCGCGGATCTCCAGCTCGCCGGGCGTCGCGTCGCCCGGCTTCTTCGTCTCCACGACGCGCTCGACGGCGCCGTCGGGGCCGCGCACGACGCGGCCGTAGCCGGTCGGGTCGTCGAGGATCATCGTCAGCATCGTGGCGCTCGCGTGGTGCTGCTCGTGGGTGTCTGCGAGCGCGCGCAGCGCCTCGCCGGTCATCAGCGGGACGTCGCCGCAGACGACGATGACGGGGGCGTCGCGGTCGATGTGCCCGGCGGCGCTCTGGACCGCGTCGGCGGTGCCGCGCGCCTCCTGCTGGACGGCGAGCACGATCGTCGGGTCGTCAGGCGGAATCGCGGGCTGCAGCGCCTTGTCGGGGCCGCCGACGACGACGACCTTCTGCGCGCCGGCGTCGCGCGCGGCGGCGATCGGCCAGGCGATCACGGGGCGCCCGCAGAGCGGGTGCAGAACCTTGGGCGTCGCGGAGCGCATGCGCGTTCCCTGCCCGGCGGCGAGGATGACGACGACCGGCGCGGTCACGGGGGCATCGTAGCCGGGGGAGCCGCAAGCCGCCGGGCGGCATCCCGAAGCGCCCTAGAATCGGTCGCGCGACTCGGCGTTGGGGGGTCGTCTAATGGCAAGACTCCGGCCTTTGGAGCCGGCTATCCGGGTTCGAGTCCCGGCCCCCCAGCTTGGATCTCCGCCCGGAGGTCAGCGAGCGGCACGACGGGCTCCCCCGCCGCAAGCACCTGCTCACTCTCGCGGATCTGCTCCATCGCGAGCGGGTCGGACAGGATGGCGAGCGTCTCCTCGAGACTTTCGAGATCGTCGATGGAGCCATGCTCGCTCATTCCCATCGCATCGTCGTCGGGTTCCATGACCAAGATCCGTCTACGAAGCGTGCATCGCAGATCGTGAACTCCGGTGCCCTCAGGCTCCGCTCATCCGCGATCGAGCCGCACGCTCGCGAAGCCCATCACGGACGCGAGCGTGTCGTAGTGGGCGTCGAGATGCAGGACGCCGAAACCGCGTTCCGCGGCCGCCGCCGCGATCAGATAGTCGGCCGCCGGCAGCCGGCGGCTACCGCGCAGCTCCCTCGACGCGCTCACTGCAGCCGCGCACACAGCCGACGTCACCGGGGCTTGCGGCAGCGCGGCGAGCGCACGATCGAGTATGGCGAAGCCGTCCTCGTCCCGCGCGCCCGTGAGGATCTCGAGCGCCGCGACCGGGCAGCATGCGATCAGCCCGGCGGCGAGCGTCGCCTTCCAGCGCTCGACAACGCCCGGCTCGCGCTGGCGTACCCAGGCAGACGTGTCGACGACCAGCGGAACGCCGGGACCGTACGGCGTCACGGCAAGCGGTCGCCGCGCCCGGACAGCACATCGCTCACAGCCGCGAAGTCATGCGGGTGCTCGCCATCGGCAATCGCAAGCAGATGCGACAGCGCATCCTGGGCCTCCACGCGATCCGCACGGATCGCGTCAGCGCCACGAATCGCCAGATCGCGCACCAACCGCGAACGGCTCGCCGGCGCAGGATCGACCACGGCAAGCGCATCGGCGAGCTCCTCGTCGATGGTGACCTGGACACGAGGCTTCGTCGTCGGCACCGGATGAGTGTACCACCCAGCCGGTGCACCAATCTGCGCAGCTGAGCGAGCTCAGGCAGGGGACGCCACCCGGCCCGTCCCCTGCCGCCTCTGTTCCCGAGAGCTACGAGCGCGTGAGGTCCACCAGGCGGCCGTCCTCGTCGAAGACGAAGCCGGTCTCGCGCGCCTGCTCGATGATCTCGTCGGGGAACTCGATCGTGCCCGGGTCGTTGCCGCCGATGACGACGAAGACGAGCGACGGGTCGTCGCTGAGGTTGACGAACCGGCGCATCACCCCGACCGGCACGGAGAGCACGTCGCCGGGGCCGACCTCGACCGCTCCGCTCTCGTCGTCGTTGTAGACGAAGCGCCAGCGCCCGGTCATCGGGACGAACACCTCGGACGTCGGATGGCGGTGCAGGACCGGCCCCTTGCCGTGGTCGCACTCGACGAACGAGAGGTTGAAGCCGTAGGCCTCGGCGATCGCCGAGCTGGCGTCGGAGCTGTCGGTCACGCCCGGCCCGAGCGCGGTGAAGATCTTGCGCTCGTAGCCCTCGATGCGGCTGTCGATGAAGCCCTGCGTCGAGGGTGCGAGCTCGTTGAAGCGCACGACGCGCGGCTCGCCGGTCGGGAGCCGGTCGATGAAGGCCGCGTCGCCGCGGACCGACAGGACCTGGACGTCCTGCTCGTCGAAGCTGGAGAGGCCGCGCTCGAGCCCGGCGGGAAGCACCGCGATGTCGCTCGCCTCGAGCACGAGGCTGTCCGCGTCGCCCTCGCCCCACACCAGCTCGCAGGCGCCGTCGACCGGCATCAGCACCTCGACCGACTCGACGCGATGGCGCTCGATCGAGGACGCGGGGGCGCGCACGAACGCGAGGTCGAACTCGTGTGCCGCGGCGATCCGGGCGCCGCCCTCGGCACCGCCCGTCGCGATCACGCTGACGAGCTTCGCGCTCTGCGACTGCACGTCGCCGAAGCGGACCAGCGAGCCCTCCATCTCCTCGACCGACAGCTGGCGCTTGTTCATGATGCTCCTCCTCCGTTCGATGGATTGGCGACCGCGAGCTCGACCGCGCCGAGCACCGGCAGCTCGGCGCGGTAGCGGGCGCCGGCGACGAGCGGCACCGCCGCCACGAACGAGCCCGACAGCACGACCTGGCCGGCGCGCAGCGATTCGCCCAGCGGCGCGAGCGTGTTCGCAAGCCAGGCGACCGGCGCGGCCGGATGACCGAGCACGGCATCGCCGGTGGCGGTGACGGGCGGATCCCCGCCGGGCGTGAAGCGCAGCTCGATCGCCGACAGGTCGACCGCGTCGGCGGGCGTGCGCCGCTCCCCCAGGACGTAGCGGCCGCTGGAGGCGTTGTCGGCGACGGTGTCCGCCAGCTTGATCCTCCAGTCCGCGATGCGGCTGTCGACGACCTCCAGCGACGGCGCGACCCAGCTCGTCGCGGCGAGCGCGTCGTCGATCGTCGCCCCGGGGCCGCGCAGGTCGGCGCCGAGCATGAACGCGATCTCGGGCTCGACGCGCGGCGCGACCAGCTCGGCGAGGTCCAGCGCAGCGCCGGGCGCCACCTCCATGTCGTTCAGCAGATGGCCGAAGTCCGGCAGGTCGACGCCGAGCAGCTCCTGCATCGCACGGCTGGTGAGGCCGACCTTCCAGCCGACGTGCGTCGCGCCCGCCGCGAGGCGGCGGGCGATCGCGGCGCGCTGGATCGCGTACGCCTGCTCGATCTCGAGCGCGGGGATGGCCTCCGTCAGCGGCGGGATCGGGCGCCGCGTGCGCTCGGCCTCCAGCAGGTCGCCGGCGAGCCGCTCGACGTCGATGCTCACAGTGCTCATGCGGGTGCCCCCTCGCGCCGCGCGGCAAGTCCGGCGGCGACGTCGATGATCATGTCCTCCTGGCCGCCGACGATCCCGCGGCGGCCGAGCTCGACGAGCACGTCCCACGAGCCGACGCCGTACTTGGCCGCCGCTCGCTCCGCGTGCAGCAGGAAGCTCGAGTAGACGCCGGCGTAGCCGAGCGCCAGCGCGGCGCGATCGATCGTCTGCGGGCGGCGCATCAGCGGCGCGACGACCTCCTCGGCGGCGTCGACCAGCGCGACGAGGTCGACGCCGGTGTCGAACCCGCTGCGCTCCAGGGCGGCGCACAGGACCTCGGTCGGCGCGTTGCCCGCGCCGGCGCCGAGGCCGCGCAGCGAGCCGTCGAGCCAGGTCGCGCCGGCCTCGGCCGCCGCGAGCGCGTTGCCGACGGCGCAGCCGAGGTTGTTGTGCCCGTGGAAGCCGACCGCGCAGCCGAGCGTCTCGGCCAGCAGCCCGACGCGCTCCCCGACGCCCGCCGGCAGCAGGGCTCCGGCGGAGTCGACGACGTAGACCACCTCGGCCCCGTAGGACTCCATCAGCGCGGCCTGCTCGGCGAGCGTCGCGGCCGAGACGGTGTGGGCCATCATCAGGAAGCCGGCCACCCGCATGCCGTTGCGCTTGGCCCACCGCATGTGCTCGGCGGAGATGTCGGCCTCGGTGCAGTGCGTCGCGATCCGCGCCAGGCGCGCTCCGCGCACGCACGCCTCCTCGAGGTCGGCGACCGTGCCGATGCCGGGCAGCAGCAGCACGACGAGCGCCGCGTGGTCGAGCGCCCCGTGCGCCGCGTCGAGGTACGCGGCGTCCTCGGCCGCCGCCCGTCCGTACTGGATCGACGAGCCGCCCAGGCCGTCACCGTGGGAGACCTCGGCCCAGCGGATCCCGGCGGCTTCGAGCGCCCCGGCGACGCGCGCGACCTCGATCGGCGTGAAGGCGTGGGCGACGGAGTGCATCCCGTCGCGCAGGCTGCTGTCGACGATCTGCAGCATCAGACCGTCACCTCGCGCGTCGCGAGCCGCTGCGCCAGCCGCTCCCCCACCGCCGCGGCGGCGGCGGTCATGATGTCGAGGTTGCCGGCGTAGCGGGGCAGGAAGTCGCCCTGCCCCTCGACCTCGATCATCGCGGTCACGAGGTCGCCGTCGGTCTCGCAGAGGACGAGCCGGTAGCCGGGGACGTCCTGCGCGACGTGCTCGACCATGCGCGTCACCGACTCCTCCACCGCCGCGGCGTCCGGGCGCCGGACGGTCGCGAAGACGGTGGCCCGCATCAGGATCGGCGGGTCGGCCGGGTTGAGGATGATGATCGCCTTGCCGCGATCGGCTCCGCCCACCACCTCGACGCCGCGCGCCGTCGTCTGCGTGAACTCGTCGATGTTGGCGCGCGTGCCGGGGCCGGCACTCGCGCTCGAGATCGTCGCGACGATCTCCGCGTAGGAGGCGTCGGCCGCGCGGTCGATCGCGTGGACGAGCGGGATCGTCGCCTGCCCGCCGCAGGTCACCATGTTCACGTTCGGCGCGTCGAGATGGGCGTCGAGGTTGACGGCGGGGACCACGAACGGGCCGACGGCCGCCGGCGTGAGGTCGACGACCGTCTTGCCCGCCGCGCGCAGCAGCGGCGCGCCGGCCAGGTGCGACTCCGCGCCCGTCGCGTCGAAGACGAGCTCGATCTCGGGCCGCTCGAGCACGGCGTCGATGCCGCCGGCGCTCGTCTCGACGCCGAGGTCGCGTGCGCGCTCGAGTCCGGGCGACTCGGGATAGATGCCGACCATCAGCGCCACCCGCAGCGCCGGCCGGCGCAGCAGCTTGACGAGCAGGTCGGTGCCGATGTTGCCGGGCCCGAGGATGGCGGCGTTCACTGGCGTTGGTGCGGGCACGGGACTCCTGGGTTCGGGTGCCGTCGCATCACAGCAGCGCGCGCGCACGGGTTCCACAGCACGATGCGCGTAGCCGCGATCCGGCTCGCGGATGGCCGGCGCGCAGGGCACTGGGAGGTGACCCACGCGTCCGTAGCGTCGGTTGTCACCGCTGAATTCACCAGACTCGATCGGAGCCCCATGCACCCAGAGATCGCACCCATCGCCGAGGCGCTGCCGAAGCTCGACCTGAGCGACGTCCCCGCCGCGCGGGCCTTCATGGCCGAGCTCACCGGCCAGGCCGAGCGCGAGCGCCCCGAGCGCCTGAGCGTCGTCGACCGCACGCTGCCGGGCCCGCGCGGACGCGAGATCCCCGTGCGGATCTACCGCCGGCGGGACCTGACGCACGCGCCCGCGCTCGTGTACTTCCACGGCGGCGGCTTCGTCACGGGCGATCTCGACACCGAGGACGGCGCCTGCGTCCGCTACGCGCTCGAGGCCGGCTGCGCCGTCGTCAGCGTCGACTACCGGCTGGCGCCCGAGCAGCCCTACCCCGCCGGCCTGGACGACTGCTACGACGCGCTGCTCGCAGTCGCCGAGCACGCCGGCGAGCTCGACGTCGACCCCGGGCGCCTGGCGGTCGGCGGCGGCAGCAGCGGCGCGAACCTGGCAGCGGCCGTCGCGCTGCTCGCGCGCGACCGCGGCGGCCCGGCGCTCGCGCTGCAGCTGCTGGTGCTGCCGGTGCTCGACGACGCCGCTGCCACGCCGTCGGCGCAGGCGTTCACGGACACGCCGATGCTCGCGCGCGCCGCCGTCGAGGACATGTGGCGCCTGTACCTCGGCGGCGCCGCCGCGGTGGAGCCGTACGCGGCGCCCGCGCGCGCGGCGGACCTCCGCGGCCTGCCGCAGACGTACGTGATGGTGGCCGGGATGGACCCGGTGCGCGACGACGGCGTCGCCTACGCCTGCCGCCTGATGGAGGCAGGCGTCGAGGTGGAGCTGCACGTGGTGCCGGGCGTGCCGCACGCGTTCGACGTGCTCCCCCTGCAGGTGGCCGAGCGCGCGCGCGACGAGTACGTCGTCGCCGTCCGCCGCGCGCTCGGCACCGGCTGATCGCAACGACTCCCCCGGTCGCCGGCCCCTCAGCCGGCGGCCGGGGCGAGCACCTGCTTGGCGTACAGCGTGTCGGTGTACTCGCGCACGGCGGCGATGCGCCCGTCGCGCACCTCGAACATCACGTTGTAGTGGTTGTCGTAGACCGCGCCGCGCGGCGTGCGCGCCTTCAGGTTCCACTCCGCCGAGACGAGCTCGCCCTCGGCGACGATCGAGCGCACGACGAACTGCATCGAGCCCGGCTCGAACAGCTGCAGGGCATTGGCGAGGAACTCGCCGAGGATGCTGTCGCGGCCCTCGAACGTGCCTGTCACGCCGGGGATGTCCCCGGCCACCCACCAGCTCGCGTCGGTCGCGAAGCTGTCGGCGATCGTCGCGTCGTCTCCCTCGGTGACGGCGTCCAGGAAGCGGGTGACGACCTGCTTGGCGCTCAGCGATTGCATCGCGATCTCTCCTTGGTGGTTGGGACTCATTGGGCGACGTAGCCGCCGTCGACGGCGAGCGTGTGGCCGGTGACGAACGCCGCCGCGGGCGAGCACAACCACACGACCGCCTGGGCGACGTCCTCCGGGGTGCCGATGCGCCCGATCGGCTGGCGCGCCCCCAGCTCGGCCTCGAGCGCGGGATCGCCGTGCGTGTAGCGGTCCAGCATCGGCGTCTTGATGACGCCCGGGCAGACCGCGTTGACGCGCACGCCCTGAGCGGCGTGGTCCAGCGCCCCGGCCTTCGTCAGCCCGGTGATCCCGTGCTTCGTCGCGACGTAGGCGGGCATGCCCGCCGACCCGACGAGACCGACGACCGACGACGTGTTGACGATGACGCCGGCTCCCTGCGCGATCATCGGCCGCAGCTCGGCGCGCATGCTCAGCCACACGCCCTTGAGGTTGATCGCGACGAGGCGGTCGAAGTCCGCCTCGGACAGCTCGGCGAGCGACACCGGCGGTGTCTCCACGCCGGCGTTGTTGTGCGCCCAGTCCAGCCGGCCCCAGCGCTCGAGCGCGGCCGCGACCGCGGCGTCGACCGCAGCCGCGTCCGACACGTCCGTCTGCGCCCAGAGCGCGGCGCCGCCGGCCTCCTCGATCAGGCGGACGGTCTCCCGCCCGCCGTCCTCGTCGACGTCGGCGACCACGACGCGCGCGCCAACCCCGGCGAAGGCCAGCGCGCTGGCCCGGCCGATGCCCGACGCCGCGCCGGTGACCAGCGCGACCCGTTCCTCCACTGTCTCGTTCAACGTCGTCTCCTTTTCCTCGTGCGCGGCGGCGCTAGGCCACCGTCGCCTCTCCGAGATACGCGCCGCGCAGCACATCGGTCTTGCCGGCGAGGCTCGACGCCTCGCCGTCGAGCACGACCGCTCCGCGGCCGAGCACGTAGGCGCGGTCGCCGATGCTCAGCGCCAGCGGCGCGAACTGCTCGACGAGCAGCACGGCCATGCCGCCGTCGGCCGCTGCGCGCAGGATCGGCAGCAGCCGCTGCACGACGATCGGCGCCAGCCCGAGCGACATCTCGTCGACCAGCAGCACCCGCGGCTCGCCGGCCAGCGCGCGTGCGAGCACGACCATCTGCTGCTCGCCGCCCGACAGGTCCCCGGCGCGCGTCCCCATGCGGGGCTCGAGCTCGGGGAAGGTCTCAAGCGCCGCGGCGACGGCGCGGGCGCCGTGACCGGCCGCCCGCAGGTTCTCGGCCACTGTCAGGTGCCGGAACACCGTGCGTCCCTGCTCGACGTGCGCGACCCCCAGGCGCGCGCGCCGCCGGCGGCTGGCGTGGGCGATGTCCTCGCCGTCGACCAGGATGCGGCCGCGGTCGGCGGGGATGACGCCAGAGACCGTCTCCAGCAGCGTGGTCTTTCCGGCGCCGTTGGCGCCGAGCAGCACGGTCACCCGGCCGGCCGGAGCCTCGACGCTGCAGCCGCGCAGCACCAGCCCGCCCGCGCGCGACGCGTACAGCTCCTCGATCGCGAGCCCGCTCATCCGACTGCCACCTCCTGCCCCAGATACGCCGTCACCACGCGCTCCTGCTGCAGGACCTCCTGCGGAGCGCCGTGCGCCAGCACGGACCCGTAGTCGAGGACGGTGACCTCGTCGCAGGCGCGATGGACGAGCTGCATGTCGTGCTCCACCACGACCACGGCGCAGCCGTAGCGCGCGGGGATCGAGGCGATGTGCGCCGCCAGCTCGGCCGACGCCTCCGGGCCCAGCCCCGCCGCCGGCTCGTCCAGCAGGACGACGGCGGGACGCGCGGCGACCGCGCCCATCACCTCGACGAGCCGCCGGGCGCCGACGTCGAGCTCGCCGATGCGCGTGGTCGCGTCGGCCGCGCCGACGACCTCGAGCGCCTCGGCCGTCATCCACGCGTCGAGCGATCCTCCGGCCGCGAGCCGCAGGTACTGCGCGATCGACAGCTCCTCGGAGGCCGACTGCTGCTGGAACGTCCGCCGCAGCCCGGCGGCGGCACGGCGATGCGCCGCCATCCCGCGCAGCGACGCGCCGTCGAGGCGGACGTCGCCCTCGGCGGCGACGAAGCCGGTGACGGCGTCGATGAACGTCGTCTTGCCCGAGCCGTTGGGGCCGACCAGGCCGTGGACCGAACCCGGCCGCACGGCCACGTCGACGCCCGCCAGCGCGACGACCTGCCCGTAGCGCACGCGCACCCCGGCCGTCTCGAGCACCGGCTCGCCGCCGGCGCGCAGCGGCCGCACCTCGCGGGGCGCGTCCCGCGCGGGCGCCGCCGGCGCAGGGCGCGCGGCGGCGCGGCGCACGCGTCGCGCCCGCTGGCGCCGCCGCGCGATCTCCGCGACGCCGGCGCCAGCGGCTAGCGCCTGGATCGCGCCGAGGGCGAACAGCACGTTGCCCCAGTCCTGCGCGATCCCCAGCCGGTGCAGCAGCTCCGGGACGAAGGCGGTCATGACGCCGGCCAGCAGCGCGCCCTCGGGGAACCGCGCGCCGACCATCACGGCGAGCGCGAAGACCGACAGCGACGCGAGCGGCTCGAAGCCGCGGGGCGTGATGAGCCCGAGCTGACCGGCCATCAGCACGCCGCCGACGGCCGCGATCGCGGCGCTGGCGGCGAACGCACCGAGCTTCACGCGCGGGACGCTCAAGCCGAGGCTCGCGGCGGTCCGCTCGCTGCGGCGGATCGTCCGCCACGCCGCCCCCACGCGGCGGCGGCTCGCCCAGGTCGTGAGCGCCGCGAGGACGAGGAAGACGATCCAGCAGAAGCGGTAGTACGCCGTCGCGTCCTCGAAGCCGCCGGGACGGCCGACGGTCACGTACGCGTCGGAGCCGGGGAAGCTGGCCGTCGCCAGCACGGTGCTGACGGCGGCGGCGACGCCGAGCGTGAAGACCGCGAGGTTGACCCCGCGCAGCCGCAGCGCCGGCAGGCCCACGACCGCCCCGACAACCGCGGCGACCGCCGCGGCGCAGACCATCTGCAGGACGAACGGAACCCCCGGCGCGTGCGTCGCGAACCAGCAGCCGATCCACGCGCCCGCGGCCGCGAACGACAGCGGGCACAGGACGATCATCCCGGCCTCGCCGCCGACGATCCCGACGCTGTGCGCGATGACGGCCGCCGCGATCGCGGAGGTGGCGAGGAACAGCCAGTAGTCCGGCAGCAGCGTCGGCAGCACGACGACGAGCCCGACGACGGCCGCCGCCAGCAGCGCCGGCCGCGCGATGCGATCAGCGCGTGACATCCCAGCGCTCCCTTCGCTGCGACCACAGCAGCACCATGAAGATGACCACGACCGGCAGCACCGTGCTGTACGGCGCGAGTGCGTCGCTGTCGGTGACGAGGCCCTCGATCAGGCCGATCCCGATGCCGCCGGCGACGGTCGCCCCGAAGCTGGTGAAGACGCCGACCAGGGCGGCCGCCAGCGCCGGGACGACCAGCAGCGACAACGACAGGAAGTCGCTCGGGCGCGTCGGTGCGACGAGCACGACGATCGCCGTCGAGAGCGCCCCCGCCAGCGCCCACACGGCCACCGTCAGCGGCCGCGCCGGGATCCCGAGCAGCTCGGCGGTGACCGGGCGCTCGGAGACGGCCCGCAGCCGCACCCCGATCGTCGTCGTCCGCAGCAGCACCCAGGTCGCCAGGGCGATCGCCACGCTGGCGGCGACCACCACGACCGCGACGACCGTGATCGTCGCGCCCGAGACGGTCGCGGCGGGCCCCTGCAGCACGGCCGGAAGCGAGCGCGGGCCATGGCCGAAGGCCTGGAACCCGAGCGCGAGCAGGCCGATCATCATCGCGATCGCGACCGACGCGTGCACCTCGGGACCGACGTCGTAGAACCACGTCGCCATCACCGCGCCCAGCAGCGCGGAGATGGCCGCCCCGGCTGCCGCGCCGACCAGCGCGGCAGCCACGTAGGGCACTCCATGGCCCCACAGCACGAGTGCGACGTACGTCCCGAACGCTCCGGTTGCGGTGAGGGCGAAGTTCACGACCCCGACCATCCGGTACATCAGCACCAGGCAGACCCCGAGCGCCGCATACGCGCCGCCCGAGGTGAGCCCGGCCAGTGAGGACTGGAGCATGGCCTGTTCGACTCCGCGTCGCCTAGACCGGCGGCAGCTTGACCCAGTCAGGGCTCGCAAGCTGCCAGTGGCCGTTCTGCAGGCGCAGGTACTTGGCCGACCGGTTCGGGTTGTGCTTGGTCGCGGGGCCGAACGCGTAGGGACGCCCCAGGAACGGCGTCGGCTGCGACGTCAGCGCCAGCAGCGCCTTGCCGACGGAGTCGCGGTCGATCGGTCCCTTGATGCTCTTGAGGACGTCGACCATGATCGTGGCCGACAGGTAGCCGGCCTCGCTGAACGCGCTCGGCGGGATGTGGTGCGCGGCGATCAGCTTGCGCCAGCCGTCCAGCGACGTGTCCGAGGTCTCCGTGTACGGCGCGTACTCCGAGCTGATGATCAGGCCGGGCGCGTTCTGCAGGACCTTCGCGACCGCGCTCGTGTACCCGCCGGTCGTGAAGACCCAGTCGATCCCCGTCACGTTCTGGGCCTTCGCCGCCTTGACCCACGCGACGATCTGCTGCTCGGTGCCGTTGAAGACGACCGCCTGGCAGCCCGCCTGCTTGGCCCGCAGGACGAAGGGGGTGAGATCCGCGTCGCCCTGGACCGTCGGCAGGTAGAGCGCGAGCTTCTGGCCCGACAGCTGCTCCCACTGCTTGACCGCGGCCTCGTATCCGGGAGCGAACCCGGGGACGTTGTTGAAGATGCCGCAGACGCGCGTGTGCTTGAGCACGTTCGAGGCGTAGAGCATGTTGACCTCGACCGCCGTGAACGCGCCGTTGCTGACGGGCGCGATGTTCGGCGAGGAGAAGCACGCGGGGTCGACGCCGACGCCCATGACGGAGCGGACGTTCTTGGCCACGTAGTACTTCGCGTTGACCGAGCACTCCAGGATGCTGCCCCCGCCAGCGAGCGCGACGACGCCCTCGTCCTCGACGAGACGGCGGGCCGCCTGCGCGGCCTTCGCCGGATCGACCGCGTCGTCCTCGACGCTGTACTCGATCTTGCGGCCGTCGATGCCGCCCGCGGCGTTGACGTCGTCGAACACGGCCTGGGCCGTCTTGCTCACGTCGGGCACGGTGAACGGGCCGCTCAGCGAGCTGATCGCGCCGATCTTGATCGGCGCGGACGTGCTGCCCCCGCCGCCTCCGGAGCTTGAGCCGCCGCTTCCGCAGGCGGACAGCACGATGGGCAGGACAAGGACGCAGCACACGGCTGCGATCACGCGTCGCATGGAACTCCTCCTCGTTGGGCGCCGCCGCCCCCGGGTCGCGCCATCCGCCGGTTTGGGGGAGCGGAGGCACAGATCGACCGAGTGGCCGCGACAGTTGCCCGCCAACGATCTCCCTCCGCTGCGTCGATGACAACGGCGTCCCGCGGATGCCCGGGAACCGCGAAGCGGATACCCGGGCAGCGCCGCGACGCTCACGCGCGATAGGCCCCCGTGGTCAGCACGAGCTTGCCCGGCTGCCCGGGCCGGACGATCTCGGCCAGCGCGTCGGCCGCCTGCTCCAGCGGCCGCGTCCGCACCGGCCCCGGCTCCAGCTCGCCCTGCTCGAACCAGCGCACGCAGTCCAGCAGCGCCCGGCGTCCGACCTCCGGGTCGCGCACCGCGTAGGCGGCGATGTCCTCGCCGATGATCGAGATGTTGCGGATCAGGACCTCGACGAGGCTGACGTCCGGGATCTCGCCGCTGGCGAAGCCGACCGTCAGCAGCCGCCCCTCCCAGGCCAGATAGTCGAGCCCCTGACGCGCGGAGTCCGCGCCGACGAGCTCGAGGACGACGTCGGCGCCGCGCCCGCCCGTCAGCGCGCGCACCTGCTCCACGACGTCCCCCGCGCGTGCGTCGACGACCGCGTGCGCGCTGGCGTGCACCTCCTCGGGCCGGCGCGTGACGGCGATCGTGCGCGCGCCGATCCGGTCGGCGATCTGCAGCGCCGCGCGGCCGACGTTGCCGGTCGGCGCGTGCACGACGACCGTCTCGTGCGGCTGCAGGCCGGCACGGTGCAGCAGCGAGACGTGGGCGGTCGCGTAGGCGACCGGGAAGGCGGCGGCGCGCGCGTCGTCGAGCCCCTCGGGCGCGGGCACGACCTGGCTCGCCGGCACGACGAGCTCCTCGGCGTAGACGCCCCAGCACGTCAGCACGAGGACGCGGTCGCCGGCCTCCACGCCCGCCACCGTGCCGGCGTCGAGCACGGTCCCGACCGCCTCGAAGCCGGGGATCAGCGGCAGCTCGGCGGGGAGCTGGAAGTCGCCGGAGATCTGCACGATCTCGGCGAAGTTGACACCCACCGCGCTCACCGACACGCGCACGTGGCCGTCCGGCAGCGGAGGCGACGGGACGTCCTCGACGACGAGTTGGTCGGGGCCGCCGAATGTCCTGCAAAGCACAGCCTTCATGACTACTCCTTGATCGTTGCGGAGACCCGACCGTAGGTTCCGCCAGGTCACCGATCGGTGACCTTGCCGGGACGCACGGGGCGAGGTACCGTGCAGAGCGATGGGAGACTTCGAACGCCCCGGCGACGTGCTGCTGGCGGACTGCCCCGCGCGGACCACGCTGGACCTCGTGGCCGACACCTGGTCGGTCGTCGTCGTCTATGCGCTGGGCAGAGGGCCGCGTCGCTTCTCCGATCTGGGCACGCTGATCGGCGGGATCAGCAAGAAGATGCTTTCCCAGACGCTGCGCAAGCTCGAACGCAACGGCCTGATCCAGCGCCGCACGATCCCCGCCCGCCCGCCGGGCGTCGAGTACCGCCTGACGCCGCTGGGCGAGTCGCTGCTGGAGCCGATCGGCATGCTCTCGCGCTGGGCCGAGACGCACGCCGACGACGTCGTCGAGGCGCAGGACCAGCTCGTCGGCGTCTGACGCCCGCCTCGCGGGTCACCAGACGGTTCCCCATGGGCCCGTATCGTCGGTGGCGGGATGAGCAGAACGGCCATCGTCACCGGCGCCAACCAGGGCCTGGGCCTCGCACTTGTCGCCGGCCTTGCCCGCGCGCTCGGCCCCGGCGCGAACGTCTACCTCACCGGCCGCGACGCGGCGCGCGTCGAGGCTGCGCGCGACGGCCTCGCCGACGCGGGCCTGCGCGTCCTCGCCGAGCGCGTCGACGTGCGCAGCGACGAGGACGTCGAGGCGTTCGCCGCGCTCGTGCGCGAACGCCACGGCGCCGCAGACATCGTGATCTCAAACGCAGCGGCGCGCCGCACGCCGGAGCGCACCGACGCCGAGCAGGTGCGGCAGTTCGTCGACACGAACAACCTCGGCGCGACGCGCATGATCCGCGCCTTCGCGCCGCTGGTCGCGGCCGACGGCTGCCTGCTCGTCGTGGCGAGTGCGTTCGGCTCCCTGCGCAACCTCCCCGCGCACCTGCACGACCGCTTCGACACCGACGTCGCGACGCTCGGCGAGCTCGACGCGACGATGCTGCGCTACGCCGATGCCGTCGCCTCCGGCGAGGCCGAGGCGGAGGGCTGGCCGGCGTCGATCAACATCCCGTCCAAGATCGGCCAGGTGGCCGCCGCGCGCGTCTTCGCGCGCGACGAGCTGGCGCGCGGCACGGGGCGCTTCGTCGCCGCCGTCTGCCCGGGGCTGATCGACACCGCCGCCTCGCGGCCCTGGTTCGCCGACATGTCCTCGGCCCAGTCGCCGGACGAGGCCGCCGTGGACGTGGTCGAGCTCGCGCTGAGCGAGGCGCGCGACAGGTTCTACGGCGAGCTGTTCCAGCATCAGCGCGTGCTCGCCTGGCGTTGACGGCGCGATCCGCGACGCGGATGGGCGCCACCGGCGTGATGCGCTGGAGCAGCGGATGCGCCTGAGCGACGATGCGGCATCCGCCTCCAAAGGAGTGAACCGATGAACACCACCGACGCGCCGCTGCGCGACACGATGATCCCGTCCGCCGACCTGCCCTGGGTCCCCCAGGCGGAGGGCGTGTGGTTCAAGCCGCTGCGCATCTCGACGAGCACCGGCAGCTGGGTCAACCTCATCCGCATGGCTCCCCATGGGCGCGTGAACCGCCACCGCCACATCGGCGCCGTCGAGGGCTGGGTGCTCGCGGGCAGCTGGCGCTACCTCGAGCACGACTGGACCGCCGCGGCCGGCGCATACGTGTTCGAGCCGGCCGGCGACGTGCACACGCTCGTCGTCGAGGGCGACGAGGAGATGATCACCCTCTTCCACGTCCACGGACCGATCGAGTATCTCGACGAAGCGGGCGAGATCGTGCGCGTCGAGACCGCGCAGAGCAAGCTCGACCTGTACCGCGAGCACTGCGCGGCGCACGGCCTCGAGCTCGACGGCCTGATCGTCTAGCGATGCCCGCAGGCGACCTCTTCGACCTGCGCGGCCGCACCGCGCTCGTCACCGGCGGCGGCACGGGGATCGGCCAGGCGATCGCGCTCACCCTTGCAGCGGCGGGTGCCGACCTGCTGCTGCTGTCCGAGCGCGACAACGCCGGCGGGACGCGCGACGCGGCGCGCGCGCTGGGACGGGAGGTCGAGTGCCTCACGGTCGACCTCGGCGACCTCGACGCGCTCCCCGGCGCGGTCGCCGGGGCGCTGCGCATGCGGCCGGTCGACATCCTCGTGAACAACGCGGGCATCATCCGGCGCGGGCCGGCCGTGTCGATCGCGGCCGCCGACTGGGACGCGGTGCTCGACGTCAACCTGACCGCCGCGTTCCGGCTCACGCAGCTGGTCGGCGCGTCGATGCTGAGCGCCGGCCGCGGGAAGGTCATCAACCTCGCCTCGCTGCTGAGCTTCCAGGGCGGGATCGACGCCGCGCCGTACACGGCGAGCAAGCATGCGATCGCCGGCCTGACCCGCGTGCTGGCGAACGAGTGGGCCGCGGCGGGCGTGCAGGTCAACGCGATCGCGCCGGGCTACATCTCCACCGAGGTCACCGCGGCGCTGCGCGAGAGCCCCGCCCGCAACGACGCGATCCTCTCGCGCATCCCGGCCGGGCGCTGGGGCCGCCCGCAGGACGTGGCCGGCGCCGCGCTGTTCCTGGCCTCGCCGGCAGCCGACTACGTCAACGGCCACGTGCTCGTGGTCGACGGCGGCTGGCTCGCCCGCTGACCGGTGGCGGCCGCCGGCCTCTCAGCCGGCAACCACGGCCAGCTCGGGCGCCCCGCCCGCGACGACGTCGAGCCGGCGGCGCACGTCGATCATCCCCTCGGGCAGGGGAACCCGCAGGATCAGCTCGAGCAGCGCCTGCGTCGCGCGCGAGGGCTGGCGCTGCGCGTTCCAGAAGACGCCGACGTGACGCAGCAGGTGCGGGTCGGCGACCTCGCGCAGGCGCACGCCGTCGGTGAGCGCGATCCGCAGCGCCAACTCGTTGGTGAGGCCGAGGCCGAGGCCCGCCTGCACGAGCTGCACGAGCGTCTGCGGCTGGTCGGAGCAGTGCACGACGCGCGGCGCGATCCCGCGCTCGACGAGCGCGGCATAGGGCTCCGAGTCGTGCTTGAAGTCGTTGCCGGTGACGATCAGGTCGTCGTTGCCGATCGCCGCCAGCGGCACCGGCTCGTCGCCGTCGGCGAGCGGATGGCCGGGCGGCACGACGAGCTGCAGGCGCTCGCGCCACAGCACGCGGTGGCGCAGGTCCGGGAAGCGGCTGACGGGGCGCAGCGGTCGCAGCGCGAGGTCGACGCTGCCGCTGGCGAGCGCCTCGTCGAGCGCCCACGTCGCGCGCTCGGCCAGGCCGATGCGCACGTCGGGGAACTCGTCCATCGCCGACCGCAGCAGCCCGGGTACGAACGCGGCGCCGGCCGAGGGATAGGTCCCGAGCGTCACGCTGCCGGTCATCAAGCCGTCGACGGCATCGACCGCCGACTGCCCCGACTCGATCTCCTCGAGGATCCTGCGCGCCGACGAGATGAAGGCGCGGCCGTAGTCGGTCAACTCCACGGGGCGCAGCTGACGGTCGATGAGCACCGCCCCGAGCTCCTTCTCGAGTGCCGCGACATGGGCGCTGACGCGCGACTGCGAGCGGTAGATCGCGTCCGACGCGGCGCTGAAGCCGTGGTGGTCCACGACGGCCACGAACGTGCGAAGCCAATCGAGCTGCATGATGTCTCTCCTCTTACGATACAAGTCGTATCGTAACGTAGTTCGCCGCCCCGCGCAATAGGATCCAGACGATGACCAGACGCGACGACCCGCGCCCCGCCCCCGCACGCGGGCGACCCCGCTCGGCGCGGGCCGACCGCGCGATCCTCGACGCCGCGCTGGCGCTGCTGCTCGAGCGCGGCTATCTGCACATGTCGGTCGAGGACGTCGCGAGCGCGGCCGGCGTCGGACGCACCACCGTCTACCGCCGCTACCGCGACAAGCCGGAGCTCGTCGCTGCCGCCGTGGCCGCCAGCAGCAGCGCGGAGGACGTGCCCGACACCGGGTCGGCGTACGAGGATCTCGTCGCCCTGATGCGCGACGCGAAGGCGCGCTATGAGACGGCCGCCGGCATGCCGATGGCCGGCGTGCTGCTCGTCGACGGCCCGCACAACGCGCGCCTGCTGGAGAGCTACCGCGAGCGGGTCGTCGTCCCGCGCCGCCGGCGCTACCACCTGGTGATGCGGCGCGGCGTCGAGCGCGGCGAGCTGCGCGACGGCCTCGACCACGACGCGCTCGTCGACGCGCTGACCGGCTCCTACTACGCGCGCCATATCGGCGGCCTGCCGATCACGCGCCGCTGGGCACGGCACGTCGTGGACGTGCTGTGGCCTTCGATGCGAGCCGGGTAGGCGATCCGCAGGCCGGATCGGCCCGCTCCGGGAAGCGCGCTGGTGCGCAGCGCGGGCAGCCTCTTGAATGGGGTCATGGGACGCGAATGGAACCGCGGGTTCGTCGAGACGGAGGGCGAGCAGATCTACTACGAGGCGATCGGGGACGGTCCGGCGATCGTGCTCGGGCATGGTGCCGGGGGCAACCACGCCTCCTGGTTCCAGCAGGTGCTCCCGCTCTCGGAGCGCTGCACCACCGTGACGTGGGACCAGCGCGGCTTCGGCCGCTCGACGAACCATGGGCAGGCCGCCGGCCCACAGGCCGCCGCCCGCGACCTGATCGCCCTGCTGGACCATCTCGAGCTCGCCGACGCCCACCTCGCCGGCCAGTCGCTCGGCGGCTGGGCGGTGTTGGGCGCCGCGCTCGACCACCCCTCACGCGCCCGCTCGATCGTCCTCACCGACACCGTCGCCGGCATCTACACCCCGCTGGTCGAGCAGCGCTTCGACGCGTTCCTGGAGGGGATGTACGCCGCCGCCGGCGCTCCGCTGACGGTGGGCCAGCCCGGCGCGCTGGGCGAGCACGCGCGCGCGCGCGAGCCGCAGCTGGCGTTCCTCTACCAGCAGATCGGCAGCATCGGCGGGCAGGGCCCAGCCGACGCGATCCCGCAGATTCGCGCGTTCGCCCGGCCTCACGACACGCTCGGCGCCCTCGCCTGTCCCGCGCTCTTCGTCGTCGGCGACGCGGACCCGGTCTTCCCGCCGGACGCCGTCCGCGATGCGGCCGCGCGCCTTCCTGGCGCACGCGTGGCGGTCATCGACCGCGCCGGCCACTCGGCGCACTACGAGCAGGCGGAGACGTGGAACCGCCTCGTCCTCGACTTCCTCTCCGAGGCGGACGATGCACAGCGCGCGTGAGACGGCGCTCCAGCCCGGCCCGCCGCTGCTCGCCCAGCTCGTGTACGAGCTGCTGGACGCGCACGACGACACGGCGCAGCTCGCATCCGGCTTCGCCGGCGACCCGCGCTGGGACGCCCACCTCGACTACCTGCGCAACCTCCAGCGGGTCGGGCGCGAGGTGCTCGCCTGCGCGCAGTCGCCGGAACCCGCGCACGAACCGCCGCCTGGCCCGTAAGCTCCCCCGCTCCCGCCGAGAGGAGGCCGGATGAAGGAGTTCCGCTGCGCCGCGGTCGTGCCCGACTGCACCGCGCGCTTCGAGGACGAGAGCGAGGCCGGGATCGTCGCGCAGGTCGTGCGCCACGCGCGCGACGACCATGGGATGGAGCACGTGCCGCACGACGTGCTCGACGCCGTACGGGCGCACATCCGCGACGTCGGCTGATCGGATCGTGCGGCGGGCGGGCGGAGCAGGACGCTCCGCCGCTACGCCCGCGGCCCGTCGCCCGCGCCGCGCTCGGCGGCGTGCGCGAGCGCGTCGACCAGCCGCTCGAGCGAGACGAGCCCCGCGTAGGCGCCGCCCGGGTCGCAGCAGACGAGCGGGTCGAAGCGCCGCGGCGCCGGCCGCAGCATCGCGCGCTGCGCGACCTCGGCGATGCCGTTCGTCGCGCCGACGACGAGCAGCTCGCCGACCGGCGGCTCGCCGCGCGCGAACGCCGCGCGCTCGTGCAGGCCGACGGGGCAGCCGTTCTCGTCCAGCAGCGTGACCCACTCCAGCCCGCCGTCGGCCGCGAACGCCGCCGTGACCGCTGCCGCATCGCCGTCGGGCAGCGCAGGCGCGGACTCCACGAGCGGCGCGAGCGAGCCCGGCTCCAGCATCGCCGCACCGCGCTCGCGCACGTAGCGGCTCAGCGCGAACGCGACCGGTGTGAGCGTCTTCGCGTGCACGCCGATCAGCGGCCCCTGCGCGAGCGGCACGCGCAGTCGCAGCAGCGCGTCCAGCTCCTCCACCTGGCTGACGCCGAGCGCGACGAGCGTCGTGCCAAAGCGGGTCGCGATGCGCTCCAGCTCGTAGAGCAGCGTGCGCTTCGCCGGCGCGCGGTGGAGATCGGCGACGAGCTTCGCGTCGAGCTTCGCCAGCGCGGGGCGCACGACCCCGACGAAGCGAAGCGCGGCGTCCTCGCCGCCTACGTGGTCGACCGCGAAGCGCACCCCTGCCACGCGCAGCTCCTCGACACACGCGACGAACCGCGCCTCGTCGCGTCTCCCGAGGCGCGGCACCAGTTCGATCACGAGCCCGTCGAGCGACTTCGCGCGCGCGAGCACGCGCCGCACCGGCTCGCGCAGCAGCGTCGCGGGCCGCACGTTGAACGACAGGAAGCAGCCGTCCGGCAGGCTCTCGCGCGCGTGCAGCACCGAGCCGACGACGAACGCGTCGAAGTCCGGCTCCAGCCCGCGCCGCAGCGCCTCGGTCCGCCACGCCTCGGGCGGGAGCGCATCGGGGAAGCGCTCGACGGCCTCGTAGCCGCAGATCGTCCCGCGCGCGAGGTCGGCGATCGGCTCGTAGACGAGGCGGCAGCGGCCGCGGCGGTCGATCAGGTGGGCGACGGGCGGACCTTCGGGCGGATCGCCGCCCGCGCCGCCCTCCGCATCACGCACCGACGCCGCCACTGCCTCACCCGCTCGGACGGCGCGCCGGTGCGGGCCGATCGGCCTCGCGGCGCACGCGGCCGGCGGCGACGCCGCGCTCCGACGCCGGGCCGCGCGGTGCGGCGATCCCGAGCACGCGCATCGCCTTGAGCCCGAACGACAGCTTCTCGCGGCCGTCGGTCGAGTTGACGTCGAGGCCGGTGATCTCGCGCACGCGCTCGAAGCGGTAGCGGACCGTGTGGCGATGCGTGATCAGGCGCGCAGCGGTCGCGTTGACGTTGCCGTCGCACTCCAGGAAGGTCTCCAGCGTCCCGACGAGGTCCGACGTCTCGTACTGCTCGTCGTAGGCGACGAGCTTGGAGACCGTCTCGTCGTAGAAGCGCTTCAGTTCGCCCGGGTCGCTCATGTGCGGCAGCAGCAGCTGGTAGGTGCCGGTGTCGTCGTAGGCGAGCAGCGCCTCGTCCTGGTCGCCCTCGACGACGTTCGCGGCGAGCAGCGCCTCGTTGCCGGCGCGGTGCAGGTCGACCGGGTCGCGCGCGACGCGGCTGCGGCCGACCGCGAAGGCGAAGCCGCTGAGGTTCGCCTCCAGCTCACGCAGCAGCGTGGCGGCAACGCGCCGTCCGGCCTCACCGTCGGGGTCCGGGGCAAGCACGACGACCTCGCCGCCGTCGCCCTCCCGCGTGGCGGCGGCGATCGAGCCGGGAGCGATCGAGCGCGCGGCCCGCTCGGCGAGCGCGAGCAGGCGCGCGCGCCAGTCGTCCTCGACGGTCGTGCGGGCGTGCGCGCGCACGACGATCACGCTGCCGCCGCGGTCGAGCGCGATCCCCAGCTCCTTGCCGCGCGCGACGAGGTCGTCGCGGTCGGCGATCTGGCGCGCCAGCACGGCGTGCAGGAACTCGGCGGCGGCGGCCTCCGATGCGCGCTCGGGCCCGCGCACGCGCTCGACCTCGGAGGCGACGAGCGTCGTGACGAGCCGCAGCATCGCCGAGTCCGGCGAGCCTTCGCGCCCGCGCAGCCGCAGCTGCCCGACGACCGCGTCCGCGACCCGCAGCTCGACCCGCTCCACGCCGTCGGCCTCGCGCAGCAGCGCACGCTCCTCCGCCGGCGAGCGCGCCGCGACCGCGAGCACGACGCTCGTGCGGTCGATCAGGACGAGGCTCGCGTCGAGCGCTCTCGCCGCAGCGCGCACGATCTCCGGCAGGCCCGCGCCCGCCGCGACCGCGTCGGTGATCGCCTCGAGCGCCCGCAAGTCGGGCGCGGCCGCCGTCTCGTCGCGCGCTTGAGGGGCCATCGACGGATTGTACGGCGGTCGCCGCTCACGCCCGCCACCGCGGGCAGAGCATCAGAGCCCGTGGAACGGGTTCTCGACGCGCACGCCCGCGTAGTCGACGGCGTCGCTCAGGTCTTCCGACAGCACGACAGTGCAGCCGAGCGAACGTGCAGCTTCGAGGATCGCGGCGTCCCAGTATGAGATGCGAAAGCGGTCGCGGGTCACCAGCGCCGCGTGCACCAGGTCTGTTGTGATCGGAGCGATCGGAAAGCGCTGGAACGACTCGATCAGCTGCACCGCGTCGTCGTGCGCGATCCGGTCCGCGCGGGTCGCGCGCGTCGCCTGCACGTAGAACTCCTGGAGGACTTGGACCGAGAGCGCGAGATCGCGCTCCCTCAACAGGTCGCTCGCGCGCTCCGCCTTCGCCTCCTCCGCCGGGTCACCCGAGATCGCGTAGAGGAGGACGTTGGTGTCAGCGAACCGCACGCTCGTGCAACGCGTCGCGGCCGAGACGGTCGCCGGCGCTGAAGCGAGCGATTCGCCGCTGGACGGCCCGCTGCTGGGCCTCGAGCCGGGTGAACTCGGCCTCGCGATCCGACAACGTACGCAGGAAGTCGCCGACGAGCGCACTCACCGAGCTGCCCTGCTCGGCGGCTCGGACGCGCGCCTCGCGGTACACGTCGTCAGGGACGGTGACGGTGATGTTCTTCACAGCCCCACCGTAGCACAGCTTCACAGTAGCTGTGCTACACAGGACTGCTCAGAACAGCCGCGACCACTCGTAGATGACGGCGGCGCCGGCGAGGATGCCGATGCCGACGAAGGCTCCGAGGACCCACAGCGAAAGGAAGCCGGCGGCGATTCGCTCCCACGTGCGCTGGTAGGAGGAGACGACCGGCACGAGCACGAGGCCGACGTAGGTCGCGAGGCCGGCGATCCCAGCGAAGATGGCGACGAGCTGGGTTACCTGGTCGTGGCTCATGCGCGACCGGAATCGTGCCACACCCCACGGACCGCCGCGAACGCAGCGTCGACCGGGCGCGCGCCCGTGGCGCCGGGGAAGCGATCGCGCAGCGCAGCGGCGGCCGCCTCGGCTGCAGCGGGACCGCCGGGGCCCTGGAAGATGCCGACGACGGTCGGACCGGAGCCGGACACGAGCGCGTGGTCGGCGCCCGCGTCGCGCGCCGCCGCGAGCGCCTCGCCGATCGAGGGGCAGAGCGAGCGGGCGGCGGGCTCCAGGTCGTTGACGAGCAGCTCGGGGGGAAGGACGGGGGCCGCGGCGAGCGCCGCCTCCAGCGCCGCGCGTCGCTCGGCCAGCTCCGCGGCCGACCGCGGCAGCCCCAGCCGGTCGGCCTCGCGGAACACTTCGGGCGTCGAGAGCGCGTGCGGCGAGGGCAGCACCAGCACGCCGTGCGGCGGCAGCAGCGCCAGCGCGCGCACGTCCTCCCCCGCGCCGCCGACGAGCACCGGGCCGGGCGCGATCTGCGAGGGGACGTCGGCGCCGAGGCGCGGAGCGAGCTGCGCGATGAGCGGATCGTCGGCGGGCCGCCCGGCCGCGTGCGCGGCGAGCCGCAGCGCGGCGGCGGCGTCGCCCGAGCCGCCGCCCATCCCGGCGGCGACCGGCACGCGCTTGACGATCGTCAGCCGCAGCGGCAACCCCGCCCAACCGCTCGCGGCCCGCCACGCGGCAAGCGCCTCGCCCGCGAGGTTCGGGCCCTCGACGCCGGCGCAGACGACCTCGTCCTCGCCCGCGGCACAGCCCATGTCGCCAGCGCCGACCGCGGCAGCCACCGGCGCGCCGCCGGGCAGCGGCTCGAGCGTCAGCTCGTCCGCGAGCGACAACGGCTCGATCACCGACACCAGCTCGTGCAGGCCGTCGGCGCGCGTGCCGCCGAGGAACAGGCAGAGGTTCGTCTTGCCGGGAGCGAGCGCGGTCAGCCTCACGACCCGACCGCCTCCCACAGCTCGCGCAGCCGCTCCGGTCCCAGCCGCTCGGCGCGCACGTCGAGCGGCTCGCCGAGCGCCTCCAGCGCGGCGCGAACCTGCTCGCGCCCGGCCACGCCCGCGAGCGAGACCGACTTCGCGAGCGCCTTGCGGCGGTGCGCGAACGCCGCCTGCACGAACGCGCGCAGCGCCGGCGGCGCGGCCGGCGCCCGGCGCGAGAGCACGACGAGCACCGAGTCGACGTTCGGGACCGGCGAGAAGACGGTGCGCGACACCGGCCGCAGCACGCGCACGTCGCAGGCGAGCTGAGCGATCGCCGAGGGGACGCCGTACGCGCCGCTGCCCGGCGCCGCCGCGAGCCGCTCGCCGACCTCCTTCTGCACCATCGCGACCCAGCGTGCCGCCGCCGGCAGCTCCTCGATCGTGCGCAGGATCGCGCCGGCCGCGATCCCGTACGGGAGGTTCGCGACGACCTTCGTCGGCGCCGGCCGCAGGGCGGCGAGGTCGAGCGCCATCGCGTCGCCGAGGTGCAGCGTCGCGCGCTCGCCGAACGGGTCGAGCGCGTCGCGCAGCGCCGGCTCCAGCCCGCGGTCGATCTCGACGACGTGCACGTGCGCGACGCGCGCGGCGAGGTGCTCGGACAGCACGCCGAGCCCGCCGCCGATCTCCAGCACGACGTCGTCGGGCGCCAGCTCGGCCGCGCGCGCGATCACGTCGAGGATGTTCGAGTCGACGAGGAAGTTCTGGCCCAGCTCGCGGTTGGGCCGCACGCCGAACGCGCGCATGCGGCGCAGCGACGGCTGCGTCGGCTCGCCGCTCACCAGCCGAACAGCTCGGCGGCGTTGCGCTCGACCTGCGCCTCCAGCTCCTCGTATGCGACGCCGCGCTCGGCTGCGAGCGCCTCGGCCGTCAGCGTCACGTTCGCCGGCTGGTTGCGCTCCTTGCGCACCGCCTGCGGGGTGAGGTAGGGCGCGTCGGTCTCGACGAGCAGGCGGTTCTCCGGCACGCGCTTGGCCGCCTCCCGCAGCGCGGCGTTGGGCGGGTAGGTGAAGTTGCCCGCGAACGAGATCCAGTAGCCGCGCGCGACGCACTCGTCGAGCCGGTCGGGCATCGAGAAGCAGTGCAGGATCGTGCGCACGTCGTCGCGCGCCTCGGCGGCGAGCAGGTCGAGCGTCTCCTGGTCGGCCGAGCGCGTGTGGATCACGAGCGGCTTGCCGGTCTCGCGCGCGAGCCCGACCTGCGCGCTGAACGCGCGCGCCTGGTCGGCGGCGGGCGCGGTGTCGCGAAAGAAGTCGAGGCCCGTCTCGCCGATCGCGCGACAGCGCGGGTGCGCCGCCAGTGCCGCCAATTCGGCGAGATCGGCGTCGTCGAAGCCGGTCGCGTGGTTGGGGTGGCGGCCGATCGCGACGTACACCTGCGGGAAGTCCTCGGCGATCGCCAGCGCGGCGCGGCACGAGTCGCCGTCGGTCCCGACCGTCAGCATCCGCCGCACGCCGACCTGCTCGGCGGCGGCCACGAGCTGCTCGGGCGAAGGCTCGCAGGAGGTGAGGTGGGTGTGGCTGTCGATCATCGCGCCGGCCTCACTGCTGCTTGGGAAAGAGCTGATCGAGCTTCGCGACCTCGCCGCCCCAGCCGCTGGCGGCCAGCGACGCGCCGGCGTACGCGACGTCGGGCTGACCGAGCGCGTCGAGCAGCTTGCGCGTGCTCGTCGGCATGTACGGGTGCAGCAGCACGGTCACGGTGCGCAGCCCCTCGGCAAGCGAGGCGAGCGTCTCGTCCAGCGCGTCCGCCTGCGCCGGGTCCTTCGCGAGCACCCACGGCGCGCGCTCCTCGACGTATCTGTTGAGCCGCCGCACGCGCTGCCAGATCTCCTCCAGCGCCTGGCTGATCTCGCTGCGGTCGAGCAGCGCCGCGACCGTCTCGGCGAGGCCGTCGAACGCCGCCGCCAGCTCGGGGTCGACCGCCGCCTGCGGCACGCGCCCGTCGCGGTAGCGCGCGACCATCGCGAGCGTGCGCGACGCGAGGTTGCCGTAGTCGTTGGCCAGCTCGGACTCGTAGCGCGCCTCGAAGCCGGCCGTCGAGACCGAGCCGTCCTGCCCGAACGAGACCTCGCGGAAGCAGTAGTGGCGCAGCGCGTCGGTGCCGAAGCGCTCCATCACGACGAACGGGTCGAGCACGTTGCCGAGCGACTTGCTCATCTTCTCGCCGTCCATCAGCAGGAAGCCGTGGACCATCAGCCGGCCCGGCAGCTCCAGCCCCGCGGCCATCAGCAGCGCCGGCCAGTAGATCGCGTGGAACTTGAGGATGTCCTTGCCGATCAGGTGCACCGTCGGCGGCCAGAACTCATCCGTCAGGTCCTCGCCCTCGCGCGCGAAGCCGAGCGCCGTGTAGTAGTTGAGCAGCGCGTCGAACCACACGTAGAAGACGTGGTTGGGGTCCCACGGGACCGGCACGCCCCACGTCAGCTTCCCGCGCGACAGCGAGACGTCGCGCAGGCCCTGCTCGACGAACGAGCGCGCCTCGTTGAAGCGCGCCTGCGGCGCGACCCAGTCGGGCCGCTCGGCGAACAGCTTCTCCAGCGGCTCCTGGAAGGCGGACAGGCGGAAGAACCAGTTCTCCTCCTGCTCGCGATCGAGCGGGATTCTGTGGATCAGGCAGGTGTTGTCCGGCCCGATCTCGTTCTCGTTCTTGAAGTCGGCGCAGCGCGGGCAGTACCAGCCCTCGTACATGCCGAGGTACGTGTGCCCGTTGTCGTGGACGCGCTGCATCACCTGCCGCACGCGCTCGCCGTGGCGCGGGTCGGACGTGCGGATGAAGAAGTCGTTGCTGGCGTCGAGCTGCGGCATCAGCGCCTCGAAGCGGGCGGCGTTGCGATCGGCCAGCTCCTTCGGCGTCACGCCCTCTCTCTCCGCCGCCAGCGCGACCGGCTCGCCGTGCTCGTCCGTGCCGGTGAGGAAGAAGACGTCCTCCCCCCGCTGGCGCATGTGCCGCGCGAGCACGTCCGCCGCGATCGTCGTGTACGCATGCCCGAGATGGGGCTGCGCGTTGACGTAGTAGATCGGCGTCGTGACGTAATAGGACACGGGCGGGAAGACTAGTCCCCGGCCGCGTCCGTGAGCGCCTTGTAGAGCGCGTTCGCCGGCACGCCCGTCAGCTCCGCGACGACCGTGGCCGCCGGGCGCGGCTTGGCGCCGGCGTCGATGAGGCGGCGCAGCGCGTCGAGCGCCGGGGCGAGCGGGGCCTCGGCCTCGTCGGCGGCGCCGATCACGAGCACGACCTCGCCGCGCGGCGGCTCCGCCGCATACCGCTCCGCCAGCTCGGCGGCCGTGCCGCGCACGACCTCCTCGTGCAGCTTCGTCAGCTCTCGGCAGACGGCGACCGGCCGCTCGGGATCGACCTCCGCCAGCACCGCCAGCGAGGCCGCGACGCGCTTGGGCGACTCGAACGCGACGAGCGTCTCGAGCGTCCCGAACGCCGTTCTCAGCTCGCCCTTCTTGCGCGGCAGGAAGCCGGCGAAGCGCCAGCGCTCGGCCGGCAGCGCGCTCGCGACCAGCGCCGCCAAAGCCGCGCTCGGCCCCGGCAGCACCTCGACCGCGAGCCCCGCGGCGACGCACGCCTGCACGAGCAGGAAGCCGGGATCGGAGACGAGCGGCATGCCGGCGTCGGAGACCAGGGCGACGCTCGCGCCCGCCTGCATCCGTCTCACCAGCTCGTTCGCGCGCTCGCGCTCGTTGTGCTCGTGGTAGCTGAGCAGCTCGCTCGAGACGCCGTAGCGGTCGAGCAGCGTGCGCGTGCGGCGCGTGTCCTCGCAGGCGATCAGGTCGGCCTCGCGCAGCGCCGAGAGCACGCGCAGCGTGACGTCCTCCAAGTTGCCGATCGGCGTCGGGCAGACGATCAGGCGGCCGGGCATCAGGCGTGGACCCGCTCGAGCGCCAGCGCAGCGGCGCCGACGAGCCCTGCCTCGACGCCGAACTGCGCCGGCACGATCTGCGTGTGCTGGGAGATCGTCGGCAGCGCGCGCCGCACCGCCTCCGCTCGCGCCGGCGCGAGCAGCAGCTCGCCGGCGGCGATCACGCCGCCGCCGATCACGACGACGTCGGGGTTGAAGATGTTGAGGTAGGACGCGATCCCGACGCCGAGGTTCGTGCCGATCAGCGTCAGCGCCTCGATCGACGCCGCGTCGCCGTCGTGCGCCAGCTCGGTGATCAGCGCGCCGGTCACCTCGCGTCCGTCGGCGAAGGCCTGCCCGAGCGCGGAGTCGGGCTGCTCGCCGGCGATCCGCTTCCCCTCGCGCGCGAGCGCCGTGCCCGAGGCGAGCGTCTCCAGGCAGCCGTTGTTCGGGCAGTGCCCCTGGCATGGCGGCCCGTCGAGGTCGATCGTGATGTGCCCCAGCTCCGCGCCCGCGCCGATCGAGCCGCGGAAGGGCGCGCCGCCGAGGATCAGCCCGCCGCCGATGCCCGTGCCGATCGTCAGCACGACCGCGTCGCTCATGCCCTGCGCAGCGCCTGCGCGCCACTCGGCGAGCGCGGCGACGTTGGCGTCGTTGTCGACCTCGACCGGCAGCCCGAGCCGCTCGGCCATCAGGTCGCGAAACGGCACGTCTCTGAGCGGCAGGTTCACGGCCATCGTCGCCATCCCGCGGCGCTGGTCGATCAGGCAGGGGATCCCGAAGCCGACCGCCGTCACCTCGCCGGTCGCGGCGGCGCGCGCCTCCTCGACCGCCTCGACGGTCGCCTCCAGCAGCGCCCGCTGGTCGAGCCCGCGCACCGTGCGGTGGACGCGGCTGTGGACGTTGAGGTCGGCGTCGACCACGCCGGCGAGCAGCTTCGTGCCGCCGAGATCGACCCCGATAACGCACTCCGGCGGCATCTCGGCCACTATAGACCGGCATGGCTGATGACCGTGACGACGTCTCGCGGCGCGGCGAGGGTCCGGCATACCGGGTTCACCGTGCCGGCGAGGAAGGCCCGCCGCGCAGAGCGGCCGGCGCCGGCTCCCCACCCTCGTACACGCGCTACCGCTCGCGGCCGCGCGGCCTGCGCGAGCGGCTGAGCGGCGAGGACGCGGGCCTGGACGAGCTGCAGGGCGGTGGCGGCGGCGGGTCGGGCGGCGGCGGACCGCGCCGCCGGCTCCAGGGGCGCCCGGGCGGCGGCTCCGGCGGCCGCGTCACGCCCCGCCGCGTGCTGCTGTGGATCGCGATCGCGATCGGCGCCTGGCTGGCGCTGTCGCTCGTGCTGTTCCTCGTCAGCGCGCAGATCGAGCAGGGCAAGGTCTCGAGCCAGGCGAAGGCCGCGCTCAGCTCGGCCGGCCCGCTGCCGTTCTCGGCCAACACGGTGCTGATCCTCGGCTCCGACGCGCGCCCGAAGGGCTCCAAGGAGCCGGGAGCGAACCCGGGCGGCCCGAGCCGCTCGGACACGATCATGCTGTGGCGCGTCGGCGGCGGGCACGCCGCCCGCCTGTCGATCCCGCGCGACACGGTCGTTCCGATCCCCGGCCACGGCGTGCAGAAGATCAACGCCGCGTACGCGTTCGGCGGCGCGGCGCTGTCGATCAAGACGATCGAGCAGTACCTCGGCATCCCGATCAACCACGTCGTCGAGGTCGACTTCACGAACTTCCCGAAGCTCGTCGACGCGCTCGGCGGCGTCGACGTGAAGACGGGCCGCGTGTGCTCGGAGATCAACGGCGGGACGCGCAACGGCGGCATCACGCTGAACCTGCCGGCGGGCGCGAACCACCTGAACGGCAAGCAGGCGCTCGCGCTCGCGCGCACGCGCAAGAACAGCTGCAACCCGGCCGAGAACGACCTCACCCGCGCGCGCCGCCAGCAGCAGATCCTGTCGGCGATGAAGGGCAGCATGCTGTCGCCGATGAGCTTCGTGCGGCTGCCGTGGATCTCCTGGTACACGCCGAAGACGCTGCACACCGACATGGGCGGCCCCACACTGCTTGGCTTCTTCACCGCCGCCGCCACGGGCGGCTCCCCGCCGGTCGAGGTGCTGAGACCGTCGGCGTTCGTGACGCTGCCCGACGGCGAGTCGGCGCTGCAGGTCTCCGACGCCGACAAGCGGGCGGCGGTGCAGCGGTTCCTCGGCGGCTGACCTACGTGACCGTGAAGCGCCAGCTTGCGACTTGCGCTCCGCCGACCCGCCAGGTCACGACGTAGCTGCCGCGCCGGAACTTCAGCGGCGTGACGGTCGCCACGCCGGCGGCGGCGGTCGTCACGTCGAAGCACGTTCTCACGCCCGCGACGTCGCGGCGGCGCACGCACGTGCGCGCTCTCGTGCGCGCGTGCTGCGCGTCGGCGAAGACCAGATCCGCGGAGGCGCGGCCGTTCGCGCCCGCGCCCGCCGCGAGGCGGTGCGTCGGCGTGCGCAGCGCGTCGGTCACCTCGCCTGTGAAGCGACCGGGGGCGGCGCCGGACGCCGCCGGCAGCACGCCGAGGACGACGAGCGCCAGCGCGGCGCTACGCCGCGCTGCTCGTCGTGCTCGCGTCGGACTTCTTGGCGCCGCCGTCGGACGCCGGCGAAGCTCTGCCGCTGTCACCGCTGGCCCCCTCGCTTCTCTTCGCTCTGCTGCTGTTCGCCTCTGCGGTGCTCTTCTCTCGCGCGCGCTTCTTCGTCCCGTAGTCGGTGTTGTAGAAGCCCGACCCCTTGAAGTGGACGGCGGGCGCGTGCAGGACGCGCACGGCGGGCGCGCCGCACACCTCGCAGGTGTCGAGCGCGTCGTCGCTCATGCGCTGGATCACCTCGAAGGTGTGACCCTTCTTGCAGCGGTACTCGTAGATCGGCATCGCCGGAAAAGCATAGCCGCTCGACTGGCACTCCCAGGGTCCGAGTGCCAGCGACGACAGCGTGATGTCGTGGGCTCACGACAGCTAGAGTGCGCCCCCGGATGAGCGACGCGGTGACCATGGACAAGATCGTCTCGCTGTGCAAGCGGCGCGGCTTCATCTTCCCCTCCTCCGAGATCTACGGCGGGGTCGGCTCGACGTACGACTACGGCCACTACGGCGTGCTGCTCAAGACGAACGTCAAGAGCGAGTGGTGGCGCGCGATGCTGCAGGACCGCGACGACGTCGTCGCGCTCGACAGCGCGATCATCCAGAACCCGAAGGTGTGGGAGGCCAGCGGCCACCTCGCCGGCTTCACCGATCCGCTCGTCGACTGCCGCACCTGCAAGAAGCGCTTCCGCGCCGACCATCTCGACCAGCTGCCGTGCGGGCAGAAGCCGTCGAAGCATCCGGGCGAGGGGCCCGACTGCGACCTGACCGAGGCGCGCGACTTCAACCTGATGTTCGAGACGACCGTCGGGCCGGTCAAGGAGGAGGGCGCGACCGTCTACCTGCGCCCCGAGACGGCGCAGGGCATCTTCATCAACTTCAAGAACGTCCTGCAGTTCAGCCGCAGAAAGCCGCCGTTCGGGATCGCGCAGATCGGCAAGTCGTTCCGCAACGAGATCACGCCCGGCAACTTCATCTTCCGCACGCGCGAGTTCGAGCAGATGGAGATGGAGTTCTTCGTGCCGCCGGCCGAGAGAGACCAGTGGTTCGCGCACTGGCTGGCCGAGCGCGAGCGCTGGTACACCGAGCTGGGGATCCGCCCCGACCACCTGCGCCTGCGGGCGCACGACGCCGACGAGCTGTCGCACTACTCGTCCGGCACGAGCGACGTCGAGTACCTCTTCCCGATCGGCTGGAGTGAGCTTGAGGGGATCGCCAACCGCGGCGACTTCGACCTCACCAGACACGCCGAGCACGCGCGCGAGAAGCTCGAGTACGTCGACACCGCCAGCGGCGAGCGCTACGTGCCGCACGTGATCGAGCCGGCCGCCGGCGCCGACCGCGCGACGCTCGCGTTCCTCGTCGACGCCTACGACGAGGAGCAGCTCGAGAACGAGACGCGCACGCTGCTGCGCCTGCATCCGAAGCTCGCGCCGGTGAAGGTCGCGGTGATGCCGCTCGTCAAGAAGGACGGCCAGCCGGAGGTCGCCAGAGAGGTCTACGCCGACCTGCGCCGCCGCATGCAGGCCGAGTACGACGAGGGCGGCTCGATCGGCAAGCGCTACCGCCGCCAGGACGAGATCGGCACGCCGTGGGGCGTCACCGTCGACCACCAGACGCTCGAGGACCAGACCGTCACCCTCCGCGATCGCGACTCGCTCGAGCAGATCCGCATCCCGATCGCCGAGCTGGGCGACGAGCTGGAGCGGCGCCTGCGGGCGCCGTGGGCCTCGCCGAAGCTCGCGGCCGCGTAGGCCGCGACTCGCCGGCCAAGCCGGCGCGGCACACTCGGGCCGGTATTAGGCTTCAGCCGATGGATCGAGATCTTGGCCCGCGCGACTCCTATCTCGGCATCGCGCTCGGCACCGCCGTGTACGACGTGACCGAGCAGCACGTCGGGATCGTCTCGCACATCCTCGCCGTCGAGGAGCTCGACGTCTTCGACGGCCTCGTCGTCGCCACCGTCACCGAGCCGGTGGACCACCGCTTCGCCGACGCCGACCAGGTCGGCGAGATCTACGAGCGCGGCGTGCTGCTGACGGTCGCATGGACCGAGCTGCACGTGCCGGCCGAGAACCCGGCCGCGCTCGAGATCGGCGCCGACGACATGGCGAGAGAGGGCCTCGGCGGCAAGCTCGAGGACCGCCTGCACCGCGCCTGGAACCTGATCAGCGGCAAGGGCAACGGCTGATCGGACGGCGCTACGCCGCGTCGGCGATCAGCGCGCGGGCTGCGGCGACGGCGGCGGCGAGGATCGGGCGGGGGTCGAGCTCGGGCTCGATCAGGAAGCGCAGGGCGAGACCGTCGGCGAGCGCGAGCAGGACGCCGGCGACGGCGTCGGGGTCGTCGCCCAGCCGGATGACGCCCTCGGCCCGCTTGGCCTGCAGCGAGGCGGCGATGTCGGTGCGCGCGACGCGCGCGAGCGTCGCCAGCTCGCCGGCGATCTCCTCGTTGCGGCGCGAGAGCGTGAACAGCTCGTGCATCAGCACGACGAAGCCGGGGTCGCGGCCGATCAGGTCCTCGAGGCTGCGCACGAGCGCGTCGATGAAGTCGTCGGCTGTGCGGGCGTCGCCGAGCGCGGCGGCGAGCGCGGCGAGGCGGATCTCCGAGTCGCGCCGAACGACCTCGACGAGCAGTCGCTCCTTGGTGCCGAAGTAGTAGTGCAGCAGCCCGCGCGAGACGCCAGCCTCGCGTGCGACGTGGTCGAACGTGGAGCCGGCGGCGCCGCGTGCGGCGACGCTCTCGCGCATCGCGTCGACGATGCGCTTCGCCTTGTCGCTCTCGAGCGGGCGGCCGCTCGGGGCGGCGCCGGCCTTGGGCGGAGTGGTGACGGCCATCGGCCGATCGTAGTCGGTCGGACGGCCAGCCGGTGCCGCGAGCCGCCTCCGGACGCACGAGGGGCGCCTCGTGGGCGCCCCTCGAAACCACCAGTCGACGAGAGACGGACGGCCTACGCGCCGCCGTCGCCGCCCGCGGGGGTGCTCGGCGCGGTGGAGCCGTAGTCGAACTCCTCCTCCTTGCCGAACAGCGCGTCGAGCAGCTTGCTGCGCAGATCCTCGCTCAGCGCCAGCGCGATCGCGAAGCCGACCACGAGCACGAACAGCTTGCGCCCGGCGCCGCGCTTCTTCGCCTTGTGCTTCTTCGGGCCCTCCTTGAGCGCACTGCCGGCGTCCTTGAGCGCGTCGGCTGCCTGCTTGATGTCCTGCTGCACCCGCTTGTCGCCGACCGCCTCGCGCGGGCTCTTGCTGTCGGTGATGCGCTCGAAGGCGTCCTTCGCCGCCTCGAACGCGACGCGGAAGTTGTCGCGCAGCTCCTCGTCCTCGGCCAGCCGCTGGACCCACGGGCTCGTGGTCGCCGCCGCGGTGCTCGCCGCCTTCCTCGCCTGCTTCGTGCGTGCTGCCATTGCGGGGTGCTCCCTTGCGCTCGCTTGCTCGAATGTGCGGCGAGCATACCCCGCGCCCTCCGGCTCGACGCCTCAGTCGGTGTCGCCCTGAAGTCGCGCGGCGACTTCCGCGATCAGCTCGCCGGCCGGCACGCCGAGCCCCTTGGCGAGCTTCAGGATCGTCGTGAGCTTCGGTTCGCGGTTGGCGCGCTCGATCTCGCTGACGTGCTTCTCGGCCAGGCCCGCGGCGCCGGCGAGCGCTCGCTGGCTGAGGTCGCGCTCGCGCCGGATCCGACGCAGCGTGTGCGCGAATGCGGCGAGTTCTCGAGCGCCTCCCATTGCCCCTGAACTCTGTACCGCTCGACGCGGTGAATCTACCACCTGTAACTAGAGCTTCAGGACCTCTGAGCGGAGTTTCAGGTCGTGCCGTGGGATACGGGCGCTCAGGCCGCCGCGCGGCGGCGCGCGCGGCGCGGCACGAGCGCCAGCTCGAGCACCTCGTCGATGCGCGAGACGAAGTGCAGCTCGAGGTCTCTGCGCAGGTGCGCGGGGATCTCGTCGGCGTCCTGCGCGTTGCGCGCCGGCGCGATCACGTGATGGATCCCACTGCGCTGCGCGGCGAGCGCCTTCTCCTTCAGCCCGCCGATCGGCAGCACCTGCCCGGTCAGCGTGATCTCGCCCGTCATCGCGACGTCGGAGCGCACCGGCCGGCCGCTGAGCAGCGAGCACAGCGCCGTAGCCATCGTGACGCCGGCGCTCGGTCCGTCCTTCGGGATCGCACCGGCGGGGACGTGGATGTGGATGTCGTGTCTGGCGAACCAGTCGTCGGCGATGTCGTCGGGCGGGTGACTCCGCACGTACGACAGCGCCGCCTGCGCGGACTCCTTCATCACGTCGCCGAGCTGGCCGGTGATCGTGAGCTTGCCGCTGCCCGCCATCGCGGTCGCCTCGACGAACAGCACATCGCCGCCGGCCGGCGTCCACGCCAGCCCGGTCGCGACGCCCGGCTCGGACGTGCGCCGGCGCGTCTCGCTGAAGACTCTGCGCTTGCCGAGCAGCTCGCGCGCCCGCGCCGCGCTGATCGTCGCCTTTCTCGGCGGTCTGCGGCTCTCGGCGACCTGGCGCGCGACCTTGCGGCAGATCGCGCCGATCTCGCGCTCGAGCCCGCGCACGCCCGCCTCCCGCGTGTACTCGGAGATGATCGCCTTCAGCGCCGCGTCGCCGAACGCGATCTGGCCGGCTCTCAGTCCGTTGCGCTCGATCTGGCGCGGCACGAGGTAGCGGCGCGCGATCTCCAGCTTCTCCGCCTCCGTGTAGCCGGCGAGCTGGATCACCTCCATGCGGTCGCGCAGCGGCCCGGGGATCGTCTCCAACGTGTTCGCCGTCGTCACGAACATCACGTCGGAGAGGTCGAACGGCAGGTCGAGGTAGTGGTCGCGGAAGGTCGCGTTCTGCTCGGGGTCGAGCAGCTCGAGCATCGAGGACTCGATCCCGCCCACCCCGCCGCGGAAGTCCGCGCCCATCTTGTCGATCTCGTCGATCATGAACAGCGGGTTGCGCGTGCCGGCGTCGCGCAGCGCGCGCACGATCACGCCCGGCATCGCGCCGATGTACGTACGGCGGTGGCCGCGGATCTCCGCCTCGTCGCGCACCCCGCCGACGCTGATGCGCTCGAATCTGCGCCCGAGCGCGCGGGCGATCGACCTGCCGAGCGACGTCTTGCCGACGCCGGGCGGCCCGACGAGGCAGAGGATCGAGCTGCGCGCCGGGCCCGCGCCGTCCTCACGGCCGGCGATCAGCTTGCGCACCGCGAGGAACTCGAGGATGCGGTCCTTGACCTGCTCGATGTCGTAGTGGTCCTGGTCGAGCACTCTGCGCGCGTGGCGCAGGTTGAGGTTGTCGTCGGTGCGCGCGCTCCAGGGAAGGGAGGCGATCCACTCCAGGTAGCCGCGGATCACGCCGTGCTCGGCCGCGGCCGGCGGCAGCCGCTCCAGGCGCGCCAGCTCGCGGTCGACCTGCTTGCGCGCCTCCTCCGGCAGCTCCAGCGCGTCGAGCTGCTCACGCAGCTCGTTCGCCTCGGCGACCATCTCGTCGCCCTCGCCCAGCTCGTCCTGGATCGCTCTCAGCTGCTGGCGCAGGAACCACTCGCGCTGCGATCTGTCGAGCTCGGACTGGACCTGCGACTGGATCTTGGAGCCGAGCGCGACGACCTCCAGCTCGCGCGCGAGCATCTCGCTCAGGCGCCGCAGCCGCTTGGCGACGTCGCGCTCCTCCAGCAGCGCCTGCTTCTCCTCGGTTCTGAGCCGCAGCGCGCCGGCGATCAGGTGCGACAGCGCGCCGGGGTCGTCGAGGTTCGCGACGGCGACGTGCAGCTCCTCGGGCAGGTACGGGACCTGCTCGACGATGTTCGTGAAGGTCGCCTGCACGTTGCGCACGAGCGCGAGCAGCTCGGGCGTCTCGGTCGTCGATATGTCCGGCAGCTCCTCGACCTCCGCGACGAGGTAGGGGTCCGTCTGCGCGAAGCCGGTCACGCGGATCCGCTGCGTCGCCTGCACGAGGATCCGCAGCGTCCCGTCGGGGACCTTCAGCATGCGCGCGACGACACCGGCGACGCCGACGTCGTAGAGCGCGTCCGGCCCGGGCGCCTCCAGCTCCGGGTCGCGGCTGGCGACCATCGCGATCATGCGGTCGCCGCCGAGCGCGTCGTTGATCAGCGCCATCGAGCGCTCCTGCCCGACGGCGAGCGGGACGAGCGTCTCGGGGAAGGTGACCGTCTCGCGCAGCGGGAGGACCGGGAGCGTGGCCGGCAGCCCGCGCTGGGTCGGCACCTCGATCTCGCGCGCGCTGCCCGGTCTGCCGACCTCGATCATCCGTCGGCGTCCGTCTGCGGCACCTCGATCGGCACACTGTGGCGGCGCGCCTCCGGCTGCGCGAGCGGCAGCTCGACGCGCAGCAATCCGTCCTCGTAGACCGCCTTCGCCTCCTCCGCGCGCACGTCGGCGCCGAGCTGCACCACGCGGCGGAAGGGGCCGTGCTCGATCTCGACCTGCTGGTAGACGCGCCCCTCGCGCTCGGTCGCGCGGCGCTCGCCGGTGAGGACCAGCTCGCGGCCTTGGATCTCGAGCCCGAGGCGGTCGGCGTCGATCCCCGCCAGCTCGGCCGTCACGATCGCGCGCGGCGGGTCGTCGGCATAGGAGACGTCGACCGCCGGCGAGAAGCCGGCGCGCTTGCGCGGCGCGAACGCGGAGCGCTGGAAGACATCGCCGAACAGCTCGTCCATCTCCCGCCGCATGCGCTCGAAGTTGGCGAACAGGTCCCGCTCCGGAGGCACGGCCTGGAATCTACCCAGTTCGCGGGCACGCGCACAGGCGCATGCGCCGCGGGGATCAGACGTCGTAGACCGCGCCCTCGCGCGCCAGCTCGACCGACCCGCCGAACGCCCGCTCCGCCTCGACCCGCGCGTGCGCCGCGTCGTGGTCGGCCGAGATGTGCGTCAGCACGAGCCGGCGCGCGGCGGCCCGGCGCGCGTGCTCGCCGGCCTCGGCGGGCGTGAGATGGCCGCGCAGCGGATGCTCCTCGGGCTGCTCGAGCGTCGCCTCGAGCATCAGCAGGTCGCTGTCGCGCGCGAACTCGACGATCGCTTCGTTCGGGCGGCAGTCGGCGCCGTAGGTGAAGCTCGCGCCGTCGGCCCGCACCTGCACCGCATGCGTTCTGACGAAGTGCGGGACTTCGTGGAAGCGCACCCGCAGCGGATCGAGCGCCAGCTCCTGCTCGGGGTCGTACTCGTGCAGCTCGAACGACTGCTCGATCAGCTCCTGCGCGTCCCACGCGCCCGTGACGCGGCGGAACGTCTCGCGCGCGCCGGGGGGCGCGTAGAGGAGCGGCCGGCTGCCCGCCGCCCTCGCCTGGTGCGAGAACGCGAGCGCGTAGGCGTAGGGCACGAGGTCGAAGAAGTGGTCGGCGTGCAGGTGCGAGATCACGACCGCCTGCACGTCGGTGAAGTCGCGCGCGGCGCGCAACTTGCCGAACACGCCGTTGCCGCAGTCGAGCAGCAGGCAGCGCCCGCCCGCCTCGACGAGGTAGCCGCTGCACGCTCCGCCCGCGTCCTGCCAGGCCGGCGACTTTCCCAGCACGGTGATCCTCATGAGCGTGGAACTCCCACGACGCGCGGGATCGTAACCGTGCAGAGCCAACAACGCTCCTGGACGGCCTTTTTCGCGAGGTCCGGGGCCCGGCTGGCAAGGACGCAGGGCCGAAGGCGTGCATCGCACGTCGAGCGCCCGAGGACGCTGCCAGGCGGGTCCCGGGTCCGCGAAACGCGGCTCAGGTGTGCAGGGCGGCCTGTTCCTGCGCGGTGGGAAAGGCCCACACCGACTGCGTGCGGCGCTCCTGGCGGAACTGGAAGCGCAGCTGGCGCGGCGGCCGCAGCCCGTCCGGGTGGGCGGGGCGGAACGTCGCGCAGGGTTCGTCGTCCGGCAGCGCGCACAGCAGGTTCTTCCGGAAGAAGCAGTCCTCGCAGCCCACCTTGCGCGCACCTCCACGACCCTTCGCCATCCCGCCGCTCACCCTCCTCGAATCGTTGCCCGTCCGTCAGGAGCGGCCATGAAAGCGGACGCCGGCCCGCGCCTCAACGTCGCTTCCCGCAAATCGCAGGAATTTTCACGCGAGCGACGAAATGCCTGCAAAACAGCGATTTTTTTCGCCTTTTGCGACAAACCACCCGCTATTTGCGGGCCTTTCCCACCGGCGGCCGCGGGGAGGGCGGTCGTCATGCTAAGTGGCCGATGCGGATCCTCGTCACCGGCGTCAGCGGCTTCGTCGGCGCGCGGCTCGTGCCGCGCCTGCTGCGCGACGGCCACGAGCTGCGCGGCTTCGCGCGCGACCCGCGGCGCGTCGGCAGCGAGCTCGGCGTGCCGCTCGTCGTCGGCGACGCGGTCAGCGGCGCAGGGCTCGACGCAGCGCTCGACGGGATCGACGTCGCCTACTTCCTGATCCACTCGATGGAGCCGGCGATCGATTCGGCTCCCGCCGCCTTCGACTTCCGCGCCCGCGAGCGCGTCGCCGCCGAGCGCTTCGCCGCCGCGGCGCGGGCGGCCGGCGTGCGGCGGATCGTCTACCTCGGCGGGCTCGTCCCTCGCGACGCGCCGGCGTCGCCCCACCTCGCGAGCCGGCTCGCGGTCGAGCGCGTGCTGCTCGAGGAGCTGCCGGACTCGGTCGCGCTGCGCGCCTCGATCGTGATCGGCGCCGGCTCGCGCTCGTTCCGCTTCCTCGTGCGCCTGATCGAGCGCCTCCCGCTCGTCGCGCTGCCGTCCTGGCGCACGAATCGCACCCAGCCGATCGACGAGCGCGACGTGATCGAGGCGCTCGCGCGCGCCGCGACCGTCCCGGGCGCGACCGGCCGCTCGCTCGACGTCGCGGGGCCGGACGTCGTCAGCTACGGCGAGCTGATCGAGCAGATCCGCGACCACCTGCTGCTCAAGCGCCCGCTCGTGCGCGTCGGGCGAGCCGCTTCGCTCTCGCCGGCCGTCACGAGCGCGGTCGCCGCCGCGATCGCGGGCGAGCGGCCGGAGCTGGTCGCGCCGCTGATGGCCGGGCTCACGGACGATCTGCTGCCGCGCGACGACGGCGCCGCCGAGCTGCTCGGCGTGCGGCTGCACGCGCTCGACGCCGCGATCGAGCACGCGCTCGGCGAGTGGGAGCGCAGCGAGCCGCTCAGCGCACGGTGACGTTCGGCGGATAGGGTGCCGCCCATGTCTCTCGTGCACACCGCGATCCGGATCGGCGCACCGCCCGATCGCGTGTGGCAGGTAGTGATGGATCCTCACCGTCTCGCCGACTGGGTGACGATCCACCGGCATGTGGAGGGAGTCCCGGCGCAGCTCGAGCGCGGCTCGACGTTCGAGCAGACGCTCAATCTGCGCGGAGCCCACCTGCACGTCGCCTGGACTGTCGTCGACGTCGACCCGCCGCGGCGCGCGGCGTGGGAGGGGCAGGGCCCCGCTCATTCACGCGCGTCGATCGTCTACGAGCTGCGGCCCGACGGTGAGAACGGGACGCTCTTCGACTACACGAACGAATTCAAGCCCCCCGGCGGCCCGCTCGGGGCGGTCGCCGGCCGCGTGCTCGTCGGCGGGCTCTCGCAGCGCGAGGCGCAGCGCTCGCTTCAGCGACTCAAGCAGTTGGTGGAGAGCGAGTAAGCGCACTGTCACGAAGGCCTTGCGGTGCCGCGATGCTCCGCTAGGATGCCGAATGGTCAAAGGCGCCACCATCGCGAGGCGCCACGGGGGCTTACGGCGAACAGATGAACAGCAATTCGCAACGCGACGTTCAGACGATGAACGTTCATATATTCGTCAAGGACGCGACCATACGTCCCAGCCTCCCATTAGGGTATCGATTGATCGACGGCGAACCACAGGGGACCGGAGGCAGACGTGGCGGACTTTCTTGATGCAAAAGTGCGGGAGATCGAGGAGCGGTTGCAGGAGCTGCGGCCGCTCATCGAGGAGTTCCACCGACTCGAGGCCGCCTCGGCCGCGCTCGACGGCGTGAACGGCGCCGGCGCGGTCGCGTCGATCCGCCGGCGCCCGGCTCCCGCCGTGAACGGCAGCAGCCGGCGCGGGCGCCCGCGCGGCGGCCGCAGCGGAGACAACACGCGCGCCTCGCAGACGGTCGAGCTGGTGCGCACGCAGCCGGGCATCACGATCCCCGAGCTCGCGAGCCACATGGGCATCAAGCCCAACTACCTCTACCGCGTCCTCCCGCAGCTCGCCGAGGAGGGCAAGGTCCGCCGCGACGGCAAGGGCTGGCACCCGGCCTGAGGCGACGAGCCGGGCCCGCGCACCGCGGGCCCGGCCGACTGCTAGACGAGGCCGAGCTGCTCGACCGCCGCGCGCTCCTCGCGCAGCTCCGCGACCGTCGCGTCGATGCGGCCCTGCGAGAACTCGTTGACCTCGAGGCCTTGGACGATCTCGTACTCGCCGTTCTTGGTCGTGCAGGGGAAGCCGGTGATGATCCCCTCGGCGATCCCGTAGGAGCCGTCCGACGGCACCGCCATCGAGACCCAGTCGCCCTCCGGCGAGCCCAGGTACCAGTCGCGCATGTGGTCGATCGCCGCGTTGGCGGCCGACGCCGCGCTGGAGGCGCCGCGCGCGTCGATGATCGCCGCGCCGCGCTTCTGCACCGTCGGGATGAAGTCGCTCTCCAGCCACGCCTGCTCGACGAGGCCGGACGCAGCCTGGCCGCCGACCGTCGCATGGAAGATGTCGGGGTACTGGGTCGCCGAGTGGTTGCCCCAGATCGTGACTCTCTTGATGTCGGCGACGGCGGCGCCGGTCTTCGCGGCGAGCTGGCTGATCGCGCGGTTGTGGTCGAGGCGCACCATCGCGTGGAAGCGCTCCCTCGGCACGTCGGGCGCGTTGCTGGCGGCGATCAGCGCGTTCGTGTTGGCCGGGTTGCCGACGACGAGGATCTTGACGTCGTCCGCCGCGTGCGCGTTGATCGCCTGGCCCTGCGGCTTGAAGATGCCGCCGTTGGCCTCCAGCAGGTCGGCGCGCTCCATCCCTCTGCTGCGCGGGCGGGCGCCGACGAGCAGGCCGACGTTGGCGCCGTCGAAGGCGACGTTCGGGTCGTCGGTCGCCTCGACGCCGGCGAGCAGCGGGAAGGCGCAGTCGTCGAGCTCCATGATCACGCCCTCGACGGCTCTCAGAGCGGGGGTGATCTCCAGCAGGCGCAGCTCGACCGGCTGGTCGGGGCCGAGCAGCTGGCCGCTGGCGACGCGGAACAGCAGGCTGTAGCCGATGGCGCCGGCGGCGCCGGTCACGGCTACGCGAACGGGTGTCTTGTCTGTCACGTGGTCATCTCCTGTATGCGGCGGATCGGCCGGCGATGCTACAACCCGCCCTTCCCAAGCCTCCCTCAGAGGAACCGATACCCATGAGCAAGATCAAGGTGAAGAACCCCGTCGTCGAGCTCGACGGCGACGAGATGACCCGCATCATCTGGGAGTTCATCAAGCAGCAGCTGATCCTCCCCTACCTCGACGTCGACCTGAAGTACTACGACCTCGGGATCGAGAGGCGCGACGAGACCGACGACCAGATCACCGTCGAAGCGGCCGAGGCGGTCAAGCAGTACGGCGTCGGCGTCAAGTGCGCCACGATCACTCCCGACGAGGCGCGCGTGGAGGAGTTCGGCCTCAAGCGCATGTACCGCTCGCCGAACGGCACGATCCGCAACATCCTCGGCGGGGTGATCTTCCGCGAGCCGATCGTCATCTCCAACGTGCCGCGGCTCGTGCCCGGCTGGACGCAGCCGATCGTGATCGGCCGTCACGCCTACGGCGACCAGTACCGCGCGACCGACACGCTGATCCCCGGCGAGGGCACGCTCACCCTGACGTTCACCCCCAAGGACGAGGGCGAGCCGATCGAGCTGAACGTGTTCGACTTCCCCGGCAGCGGCATCGCGATGGCGATGTACAACCTCGACGACTCGATCCGCGACTTCGCGCGGGCGTCGATGCGCTACGGCCTCGACCGCGGCTACCCGGTCTACCTGTCGACGAAGAACACGATCCTCAAGAAGTACGACGGCCGCTTCAAGGACCTCTTCCAGGAGGTCTTCGAGCAGGAGTTCAAGGGTGACTTCGACGCCGCCGGCATCACCTATGAGCACCGTCTGATCGACGACATGGTCGCCTCCGCGCTGAAGTGGGAGGGCGGCTACGTGTGGGCGTGCAAGAACTACGACGGCGACGTCCAGTCCGACACGGTCGCGCAGGGCTTCGGCTCGCTCGGCTTGATGACGAGCGTGCTGATGACGCCCGACGGCAGAACGGTCGAGGCGGAGGCCGCGCACGGCACCGTCACGCGCCACTACCGCCAGCACCAGCAGGGCAAGCCGACGTCGACCAACCCGATCGCCTCGATCTTCGCGTGGACGCGCGGGCTCGGCTACCGCGGGCGGATGGACGACACGCCCGAGGTGACCGCCTTCGCGGAGACGCTCGAGCGCGTGTGCGTCGAGACGGTCGAGTCCGGCCAGATGACGAAGGACCTCGCCCTGCTGATCGGCCCGGACCAGCCGTTCCTCACGACGCAGGACTTCCTCGGCGCGATCGACGCCAACCTGAAGACGGCGATCGGCTGACAACAGGCGCACCGACGGCGCGCGGCGTGCTTCACTTGGGGCATGGCCGTCGCGCCGTTCCGTGCGTCGCAGGCGACGCACACCGTCACGAACCAGCCGCCTCCGCTGGAGGGGCTGAACCTGTTCGAGCAGAACCGCCCGCTGGTCGAGGCGCTGGAGCGCGAGGGCGCCGGCTGGGGCGCCGAGAACGCCTCGACCGCCGGGGAGATGGCCGGCGGCGAGGGGATCCGCCTCGGCTTCGAGGCGAACGACAACCCGCCGAGACTGAAGACGCACGACCGCTTCGGCAACCGCGTCGACCAGGTCGAGTTCCACCCCTCCTGGCACCGGCTGATGGAGAACAGCGTCGCGCACTCAGCGCACTCGCTGCCGTGGACGGCGGACCGCCCCGGGGCGCACGCGGTCCGCACCGCGATGTCGCTCACCGGCGGCCAGGTCGAGGCCGGTCACGGCTGCCCGATCACGATGACGTTCGCCGCGATCCCGGCGCTGCGCGCGCAGCCGGACGTGCTCGCGGTGTGGGAGCCGCGCCTGATGTCGACGCAGTACGACCCGCGCGACGTTCCGGCCGACGAGAAGGCCGGCGCGCTGTGCGGCATGGGCATGACGGAGAAGCAGGGCGGCTCCGACGTGCGCACCAACGAGACGGTCGCGACGCCGATCGGGGACGGCGCGCCGGGCGGCGAGTACGAGCTGTTCGGGCACAAGTGGTTCACCTCGGCGCCGATGTGCGACCTGTTCCTGGTGCTCGCGCAGGTCGAGGACGCCGGTATCTCCTGCTTCGCGATGCCGCGCTGGCGCCCCGACGGCACCCGCAACGCCTTCCAGCTGCAGCGCCTCAAGGACAAGCTCGGCAACCGCTCGAACGCGTCGAGCGAGATCGAGTTCCGCGGGGCGTGGGCGCAGCTGATCGGCGAGCCGGGCCGCGGCGTGCCGACGATCATCGAGATGGTCAACCACACGCGGCTCGACTGCGTCGCCGGCTCGGCCGCCGGGATGCGCTGGGCCGTCTCGCTCGCGACCCACCACGCCGCCTACCGCAGCGCCTTCGGCAAGCTGCTGATCGAGCAGCCGCTGATGACGAACGTGCTCGCCGACCTGTGCGTCGAGTCGGAGGCCGCGACGCTGTCGGCGATGCGACTCGCGCGCGCCTACGACGAGGACGACCACGCCTTCAAGCGCATTGCCACAGCCGCGATGAAGTACTGGGTCTGCAAGCGCACCGCCCCGCACGCCGCCGAGGCGCTCGAGGTGCTCGGCGGCAACGGCTACGTGGAGGAGTCCGGCATGCCGCGGCTCTACCGCGAGGCGCCGCTGAACTCCGTCTGGGAGGGCTCGGGCAACGTCATGTGCCTCGACGTCCTGCGCGCCCTGCTGAAGGAGCCCGAGGCGGCCCCGGCGCTGTTCGCCGAGCTCGACGAGTCGGCCGGCGCCGACCGGCGGCTCGACGCGCACGTGGCGAAGCTGCGCGCGGAGCTGACCGACTTCGCCGACATCGAGCTGCGCGCACGGCGTGTGGTGGAGGCGATGGCGTTGGCGCTGCAGGGCTCGCTGGTCGTCCGCTACTCGCCGCCGGCGGTCGCCGACGCGTTCTGCGCCTCCCGCCTGGCCGGCGACGCCGGCCACGCCTTCGGCACGCTGCCGTCCGGGCTCGACTTCGGCGCGATCGTGGAGCGGCATCGGCCGCTGCTCTGACGCTGGCGAGGCGGCGCGACGCGCCAAGCCGGCGCGTGGGCGGCGCTCAGAGCTGCTGTAGGCGCCGCCGCGCTACCGCATCCCGTCAGTAGGTCTGCCGCGGTCTGTAGTAGAGGCTGGTGGTCGCCTGCACGGGTCGCAGCTCCGCGGCTCTCCGGATCTCGTTCTCGTGCGCGCGCCAGACGGGGAAGGTGCCGGCGTGGCCCATGTTCGTCGTCGGGTCCTGGGGGAAATAGGGGCCGCCGCCACCGAACTGCCGACCCAGCGGATGTCCCGCCTGGTAGCTCTGCCCGGGTGCGGGCACCGGATTCACATGCTCGCCGTAGCCGCCGAAGCCGTGGGACCCGGAGTACTCGATCCCGACCTGCTGGGGGACGGGCGTGCCGGCTGCGTTCACGGCGTCGCGGTCGGACTGTCGCGTGCCGCGACCGTGTCCGATGTCCCACGGCGTGATGGTCGAGCTGACGAGCGTCCGGCCGCGCAGCTCGCGGACGTGCGGGTTCTGCGGCGTGCCCTGTGGGTACCGGTCGCGGAAGCTCGGGTCCTGGTGGGGGAACGAGTACGACACCTGCTCACCTCCGAGAGATTGGGACGTCCAGGAGACGCGGCCCCTCGGCGCGCCCCGGTTCCGGTGCGACCCGCTCGCGTTCCGCGGCGGCCGCGGCCTCGACCGCGGCGTCGACGGCCTCGAACAGCTCGCCGTGCGGCACGCCCGCAGCTGGGTCGAGCCGCACGCGGACCTCGAACCGGACCGGCGGCCAGCTTCGCGACGTCTTCCATCGCCCGAGGCCGGGGGCGGTCGGGGGCGGCGCAGGCACCCCCGCAGCGTAGTGCACGACCAGCGCCTCTCCTCGGGCAGCGTCCCAGCCGACGTCGACGATCGCTCGCGTCGCGCCACGACGGACCGCAACCTGCAGCCATTCGCCCGGAGCGCGCACCAGGTGCTCGAACCGGCAGGCGCGCAGGTAGTCGACGAGGTCGGCGAGCGACGCGTACGCATCCGGCGGCCGCGGCGGCCGGTGGACGAAGGTGGCGGCCGGCGATCGCCTCCCCTTCGCGGGTCGCCGCTCGAACGCGGCCGCCTCGAGGGCCCGCTCGACGCGACCCCGCGCTGGGGAGCCGGCCGGCGCGGCGACGACCTCGATCGTGCCGTCGGGAGCGATCCGCTTGAGCTCCTCCAACAGGCGCGCCGCGCCCTCGCCGTCGCCGTCCGCGGTCGCGAGCCGATCGACGCGATAGCCGCCGGCGGTGAAGTCGCCGCACAGTGCGCCAACGAGGGCGTCGTCCCACACCGCCAACAGCACTCGCAGCGGGTCGGCCGCCGCGGCCGCGAGCAGATCGTCGCCGGTCACGCCGTCCATGCCCGGCAGATCGGCGACCAGGGCGGCCCCCGCCGGATCGTCCGGGGCCAGGTGACGTATCAGCGTTCCCACCTCAGTCGAGCCCGTAGATCGGCCGCAGCTTCGCGTTGAGGTAGTCGAGGAACGGCTGCACCGCGATCGGCCCGCCGACCACTCGCTCCACCAGCTCGCGCGGCGGGAACGTGCGACCGAAGCGGTGCACGTGCGACCCCAGCCACTCCCGCAAAGACGACCCGTCCCCGGCCGCGAGCTGCGCGTCGAGGTCGGGGAGGTCCCCCCGCGCCCGCTCCCACAGCTGCGCGCCGATCAGGTTGCCGAGCGCGTAGGTGGCGAAGTAGCCGATGTCGCCTCCGGACCAGTGGACGTCCTGCAGGACGCCCTCGGCGTCGGAGGGCACCGCGACGCCGAGGTACTCGCGCATCCGCGCGTTCCACGCCTCCGGCAGGTCCTCCAGCGCGACGCTCCCCGCGATCATCGCCCGCTCCAGCTCGAAGCGCAGGATGATGTGCAGTCCGTACGTCGCCTCGTCGGCCTCGACGCGGATCAGCGACGGCTGGACCTTGTTCACGGCGCGGTGGAACGCGTCCGCGGACACCGGCCCGAACTGCGCGGGGAAGACCTCGGCGAGCTGCCCGTGCAGCCAGCCGGCGAACGGCCGCCCGCGCCCCACGATGTTCTCCCACAGGCGACTCTGCGACTCGTGCACGCCGAGCGAGACGCCCTCGCCGAGCGGCGTGCGGGCGAGCGCGGGGTCGACCTGGGACTCGTACAGGCCGTGGCCGAACTCGTGGATCCCGCCGTACAGCGCCATCCCGACGTACGCCGGGTCGTAGCGCGTCGTCAGGCGCACGTCGCCGGGGCCGAAGCTCGTCGCGAACGGGTGCGCGGCCTCGTCCAGGCGCCAGCCGTCGGCGCTCCAGCCGAGCCGCCGCAGCACGCGGCCGACCAGCTCGCGCTGGCCCTCGACCGGGAAGTCGCCGTGCAGCGGCGAGGCGTCGACCGCGTCGGCGCGCTCGGCGATCGCCGCGATCAGCGGCACGAGCCCTGCCCGCAGCTCGCCGAACAGCACGTTGACCTCGGCGCTCGTCATGCCCTCCTCGTAGTCGTCGAGCAGCACGTCGTACGGATCGTCATAGCCGTCGAAGCACTCGACGTAGCGCAGCTTCAGCTCGACGTTGCGGCGCAGCGCCGGCAGGAACGCGGCGAAGTCCGAGCGCTCGCGCGCGTCGACCCAGGCGGCATGGCCGAGCGCGCCGGCGCGCGCCAGCTCGGCGGCCAGCTCGCTCGGCACGCGCCGCGCCTTCTCCCAGTCGCGCCGCGTGACGCGCACGAGCGCCGCGTCGGTCGAGCCGGCCTCCAGCCCGCCGGCCGCGGCCGCGTCGAGCAGCCGCCCGATCGCGTCGTCGGTGAAGCGCTCGTGGAGGATCTTGCCCAAGGTGCCGAGCTGCTCGGCACGCTGGGGCGCGGCACGCTCGGGCATCATCGTCTGCTGGTCCCAGCCGAGCAGACCGCCGGCGGCGTTCAGGTCGGCGATCTCGGCGAGTCGCTCGCGCAGCTCGGTCAGGGCGTCGCTCATGTCTTCCTCGTCGGGTCAGGTGGCCGGATGGTTGAGCGCGGAGCGTGGAGACGGCGCGCGCTGTGCCACCATTCCACCATGTTCGGGCGCCCCGGATCGATACAGCTTGCGCGCATCTTCGGCATCCGCGTGGGCGTCGACTTCAGCTGGTTCATCGTCCTCTTCCTCGTGATCTTCTGGCTGTCGGGCTCGTTCCGCACGACGCTCGGCAGCTCCGACACGACCGCGTACCTCGCCGCGGTCGCCAGCGCGCTGCTGCTGTTCGCCTCGATCGTCGTGCACGAGCTGGGCCACGCGCTCGCCGCGCGCCGCCACGGGGTCGACGTCGCCGGCATCACGATCTCGCCGCTCGGCGGCTTCGCGCTGATGAGCCGCGAGAGCCGCACCCCGCGCGAGGAGCTGGAGATCGCGGGCGCGGGCCCGCTCGCGACCCTGCTGATCATCGTCGTGAGCGTGCTCGTCGGCTTCGCGCTCGTCGGTCCGCATCGCTTCGTCGACGCGGCGCTGCTCGCGAACGGCACCGACGTCACGCCGGTGCTGCTGACGATCGGCTTCCTCGTGACGATGAACGTGATCGTGCTCGTCTTCAACCTGATCCCGGCCTACCCGCTCGACGGCGGACGGATCCTGCGCGCGCTCGTGTGGCGGGTCACGGGCGACCGCAACCGCGGCACGCGCGTCGCCGCCCGCTCGGGTCAGGCCTTCTCGATCGTGCTGATCGGCGGGGGGCTGTGGATCACCGTCGGCCTCGCGAGCCTGCTCGGGATCTGGTTCGTCTTCGTTGGCCTGATGATCGGCGGCGCCGCGCGCGCGCTGCTCGCGCAGACGGCGCTGACCGAGCAGCTCGAGGACGTGCGCGTCGGCGACATCATGGACGCCGACCCGGTGAGCGTGCCCGCGGAGCTGCCGGCCGCGCAGGCGCTCGACGAGTTCTTCCTGCGCTACCGCTGGCCGTGGTTCCCGGTCGTCGACGCCGCCGGCCGCTTCGTCGGCGTGCTGCGCGAGGAGGGCGCCCGCCACGCCGTCGAGGACGGGAATACGCGCGGTGACGAGACCGGCGTGCTCGTGCGCGAGCTGATGGAGGCCGACGAAGGACGCTTCCGCATCGACGAGGACCAGTCGTTGCGCGCGCTGCTCGACGCCGACGGCCTGCGCACGCTCGGCGCGATGATGGTGCTCGACGGCGGCGGCGTGCTGCGCGGCGTCGTCACGCTCGGCCGCCTGCGCCGCGCGCTGCGCGCGGCCGTCGGCGGTCGTCAGCTGTAGAAGTACGCGATCGTCGCGAGCTGGCCCAGCAGGCTCCACGCGATCGCGAACGCGACGATCGCGACCCCGGCTGCGCGGCCCCAGCGCTCCCCCGCGCCGCGGGCCGCCAGGACCAGCAGCGCCGCGAACAACGCCAGCAGCGGCAGCAGGTAGCGCCCCTGCACGGCGCCCTTGATCCCCGGCGCCCAGCCGCGCAGGGCGACCACGCCTATCAGCAGCAGCAGTCCGCCGGTCATCAGCGCGTAGGCGGCAAGCTCCGCCCAGCGTCGCCGTACCGCCTTGCGCGCGAGGACCAGCGTGCGCACCGCGAGCAGGCCGAGCACCGCCAGCACGCTCGCACCGAACGCGTACGCCCAGCCGGGAAGTTCCACCGTCACCCAGCCGAAGCGGCCGATGAATCCCTCGATCCACAGGTTGTAGGGCGGCGAGATCCCCGGAAACAGCGGCGTCTGGCCCGGCAGGCGCGGCAGGAACACCTGCCACAGGAAGCTCAGCTGACCGCCCAGGTCGCCCTGGTAGCCCTGGGACGAACCCGGCGTGCGAGCGAGGATGAACGCGCGTTCCCAGACAAGCGCGTCCAGCAGCGACATCGCCAGGTACGGAGCCGCGCCGATCGCCACCACCGTCCCGACCTGCCGCGCCACCCAGGCGTTCCAGGCGCCGGCGCTCGCCCGCGCCGAGACCGCGACTGCGACCAGCGCGCCCGGGACGAGGCCGTAGAAGTTGATCTTCGCGACCATGCCGACCCCGAGCACGATGCCGATCGACACCGCGCGACGCGTCGTCATGCCGCGGTGGAACGCGCGTGCGATGCAGACGAACAGTGCGGCGCAGATCGGGAACAGCAACGCGTCCGGATTCACGCCGCCGGACACGAAGCCGAGCAGCGGCACGAACGCCGCACCGACCCCGCCGACCGTCCAGGCCCACGGGCGGCCGGGCAGGCACTCGCGCACGAACAGCAGCACGAGCAGCGCCGTGGCCCCTGCCAGCAACGCAGAAGCCGCCCGCATGAGCGAGAGCCGGTCGAGCAGCGTGGCGCCGGCGGCAAGCCGATACGGGATCGCCTCGAGCGCGTAGTAGAGCGGCGGCTCGGGGTCGGCGGGCCCGGCGTCGCCGTTCCCCCGGCGGCTCAGGCCGGCGTGCAGCACGCGTTCGAGCTGGCGCTGCTGAAGCGGCGACCAGAGCGCCGGGACGAAGCGGCGCGCGACATACTCGCCGTAGCGGACGGCCTGCATGGTCGCCGTCAGCTCGGGCGCGAGCACGGCGGTCCCGCGCTTCGCCGGGGGGCGCCCGGTCTCGGCGATCTGCTGCACGTACGCGACGTGCGTCTGCTCGTCCGGAACCTGGAACGCCGGCGTGATGAGCGCCCAGGCGAGCGCGTTCGCAACGCCGATCGCAGCGACCGTCCAGCCAATCGCCGGCATCCGCCGGAGCGCCAAGCGCATCCGCCTCCACGGCGTCGCGTCGTCGATCGGCGCCGCGACGCGCGGAGGCGGATCGAGGAGCACCGTGCGTACGACAGCTCGCGTCGCGAGCACGAGCGATGCGAGCACGAGCACGAGCGCGAGCCACGCCGTCCACGCTCCTCCAGCGCTCCCGCGTCCGAGGCCGATGCGCCGTACGACCGCGGAGGCGACGGACCACCACGACTCCGCCCCCGGTCGAAGATAGTCGACCGGGATAGAGCCGCCTGTTTCCGAGCCGTCGACGGTGGCCTGGCCGGTGCCCGGCGGGGTGTAGCTGCCGATCGCCGCCGCCTCCCCGGCTCCCGTGCCGACCGTGAAGCAGAGCCGGACGTCGTCGAGGTCGCGCGTCGTACGAGGGATCGGTGCGACGACGGCGTAGTCGGCGACCCCGCCCAGACCGGCCACCCCGGTCGTGCGCGCGAGCACGCGGCCGCCGCGGCTGAGCACGATCCGCAGCACCGGTCCCGGTGCCTGCTGCGCTGGGACGAGCAGCCGGATGGTCGTCGTGCCGGAGGGCAGCAGCTCGCCTCCCTGGCAGAGCCGAGAGCCCGGATTGAGGGTCGCGAGCACCTGTTCGGCCCCGATGCCGTTCGTGCCGGTGCGGCGAGGCGAGGCATGCGCCAGCAGCAGCGTGAGACCGCCGGCGAGCAGCGCTCCCGTGACCAGCAGACAGCCCAGCGCACGCCTGTCGACGCGCCGCAGCCACGGCACGCGAGACCGAGGCGACCCGCGTCGCCGCGATCGCATGGGCTCAGACCTGACGGCCATCGCGATGTGACTCCCCCTCTGTCCGCCGCATCGTACGGCGCGCCGACGTACGTTCCCCCCTACACCGCTCAGATCATATTACTGTCTTATGCTGGGTCCCGGACGATGTGCCGGCGGTCGCGGGGTTCGTCAGCTGTAGAAGAACGCGATCGTCGCGAGCTGGCCCAGCAGGCTCCACACGACCGCTGCGGCGACGAGCGCGACGCCGAACGAGCGGCCCCAGCGATCCCCGGCGCCGCGTGCGCCGAGCGCGAGCGCTATCCCGAACAGCGGCAGCAGTGGCAGCAGGTAGCGGCCCTGCACGATGTGCAGGATGTCGCGTCTGAGATCCGCCGAGAGCCCGACCAGCAGCAGCAGCGCCCCCGCCATCGCGAGGTAGCCGAGCAGCTCGCGGCGGCGCCAGCGCAGCTCGCGCGGATTCGCCCACAGCGAGCGCACGGCGAGCACGCCGGTGAGCAGCAGCACCGCGGCGGCGAGGCGGTAGGCCTGCGCCGGGAGCCACACGACCATCGTGCCGAACACGCCCATGAACGATCTGAAGAGCTGTTCGTAGCCGGGGTGCGTGAGCGTCGTGTGCGGCTGGAAGGGCAGCCGCGGCAGGAACACCTGCCAGATGTAGCCGACGTGGCTCCACAGGCTGACGTGGCTCTCCGGCGACGCCGGGCGCCCGATCGTGAATGGCCGCTGCCACACGAGCCGCTCGAAGCCGACCCCGAGCGCGAACAGCACGGCGCCGAGCAGGACCGTCGCGGCGAGCAGCCCGGCGACGCGTCGATCCCACGCCAGCGTCGTGCGGCGCGCCGCCAGCGTGAGCCCGAGCAGTGCGCCCGGGACGAGGCCGTAGAAGTTGACCTTCGTCAGCATCCCCGCGGCGATCAGCGCTCCGGCGCACAGCGCCAGCCGCAGCGTCACGCCACGCCGCCAGCCGCGCGCGACGCACAGGAAGAGGGCAGCCGAGAGCGTGTACAGCAGCGCGTCCGGGTTCACGCCGCCCGAGATGAAGCCGAGCATCGGGGCGAACGCGACGCCGAGCCCGCCGACCGTCCACGCCCATGGCCGCCCCGGCAGGCACTCGCGCACGAACAGGAAGCACAGCAGCGCGGTGATGCCCGCGAAGGCGGCCGACAGCAGCCGCATCAGCGTGAGCCGGTCGAGCAGCGTGGCGCCGCTGGCGGCGCGGTAGGGCAGCGACTCGAGCGTGTAGTACAGCGGCGGCTCCGGCTCGCCTTCGCCCGTGACGATCGACGGGCGGCGCGACAGCGACCGTCGCAGGTCGGTCGCGAGCCAGCGCTGCTGCAGCGGCGACCACGCCGCGGCGTTGAGCGTGCGCGCGGCGGTACTGCCGAAGCCCGCGTCGGCCATCGCCACCGACTGCTCGGGCGAGACCACGATCGAGCGCGGGGCGGGCGGGGGCGCGCCCGTCTCGCCGAGGCTCTGCACGTAGGCGACGTGGGCGACCTCGTCGGGCACCTGGAACGCCGGCGTGATGAACGACCACGCGGCGGCGTTGAGGAACGCGACGGCCGCGATCGCCACCGCCGTCCGGCGCCGCGGTCGATCGGCGACGAGCGTGCGCAGCACGATCCAGCCGGTGAGCGCGAGCGCCGCGAGCACGAGCGCCGCGAGCAGCCACCCCGCCCAGCCCGCGCTCCAGCCGCCGCGCCCACGGCCGATGCGCGCGGCGATCCGCCGCGTGAAGCCCCACCACGAGCGCTCGCCCGGCAGCAGGTAGGTGACCGGAAACGAGCCTTCGTAGCGGCTGCCGTCGATCGTGACCGCTTCGTCGCGCGGCGGCGTCGGCCCGCCGAGCAGCACGGCGCGAGCGCGGAAGCGGATGCACAGCTCGACGTTCGCGACGTCGCCCGCGAGCGGGCGGATCGGCGCCTGGATCGCGGTTCTGCCGGCCGTCGCATCGACGCTGTCGAGCACGCGCGCGCCCTGGCGCACGGTCACGAGCGGCGACCGTCTCGTCCTCCCGGGTATCTGCAGCGTGACGGTGCCCGCCGGCAGCAGCTCGTGCCTCTGACAGGCCGTGCTGCCGGCGGCGGCGGGGATCACCCCCTGGACCCAGACGCCGTCGGTGCCCGAGCGGCGCTGGCTCCGTAGGGAGAGCACGTGCGCCAAGCCGCCCGCGATCAAGAGGCACGCGAGCAGGAAGCACGCGAGTGCACGCGGATCCCTCAAGGTTGCATTGCGCCCGCTCTCCGCTTCGGGCCTTCGCCGGCGCATCGCGCCCAGCGGCCAGCGCACCGCCTCGCGGCGGCGGCTGCTATCGAGCAGTGCCATGGCTCCCCCGTCTGTCGTATCGGCGCTGCCGCGATCCCCTGCGCGCTAGTCGCCGTACACCGTATCCCCGCTCTAGGAGGGATCCTACAGAGGTCAGAGCAATGACGCAACGGTTATTGTGTTATTGGGCTGCGAGCTGGCGTCCCGGCGCGCGCCGGCTCGGCGTCCGCGCCCGTCCCCGCGACCCACTAGCATCCGCGGCCGTATGGCCTCGCCGCTCCGCACAACTGCCGACACGCTGCGCCGCTCGGCCCGCTCGATCGCCGTGCGCAGCGGCCGCGAGGAACAGGCGCGCACCGTCCTCGGCCGCGTGCGCGAAGCGCGCTCGAGCTTCGACCCGGAGATGCGCCGGGTGCTGCGCGACGAGCACGCGATGCGCGTCGTGCTCGCCACCGCGCTGCGCCGCGAGGGCAACGCGATCGACGTCGGCGCCAACCGCGGCGAGATGCTCGAGATGATCCTCGCCGTCGCGCCCGACGGCCGCCACATCGCCTACGAGCCGATCCCCGGGCTGGCCGAGGAGCTCGCCGCCGCGTTCCCCGGCGTCGACGTGCGCAACGCCGCCTGCTCCGACGAGGCCGGCAGCGCCGAGTTCACGCACGTGCTCAACGCGCCCGCGATGAGCGGCCTGCGCCAGCGCGCCGACCTGCCGGCGCACGCGCAGGAGGTCGAGCGCTTCGCGGTGCGGCTGGACAAGCTCGACGAGGCGCTGCCGGACGGCTACGTGCCCTCGCTCGTGAAGATCGACGTCGAGGGCGCCGAGCTGCTGGTGATGCGCGGCGCCGTCGAGACGCTCGCCCGCCACCGCCCGTTCGTGATCTTCGAGCACGGCGTCGGCGGCGCCGACCTGTACGGCTCCAAGCCCGGCGAGGTGTGGGACCTGCTCGACGGCGCCGGCCTGCGGATCTTCGACCTGGAAGGCGACGGCCCCTACACGCGCGACCGCTTCGAGGCCGTCTTCACCGAGCCGGTCTGGAACTTCCTCGCCGCGCCCGCCTAGCGTCTGGCGCGCCGCGACGGCAGCTTCGGCAGCGGCGGCGCCCGCTGGAGCGTCAGCGCCCGCACGACGTTCCACGCCGGCTTGCGCGTGCCGTTCGTGCGCAGCAAGCCGTAATGCGCCTCGCGGTCGTTGGCGTTGGCGAGGTCGTGCAGGTGGTAGACGAACAGCGCCTGCACGTGCCCGATCAGCGGCGCGCGCCGCAGCGCCGCGGCCGCCTCGGCGAGCCACTGCGCCTGGTTGCGTTCGGTCGTGCAGTCGGGCCGCAGGCTGCACGTGCTCCAGCCGAGCTCGGTGATCCACAGCTTCGGGTTCGCCACGCCGTAACGGACCAGCTCGCGCTCGATCGCGACGGTCCGGTCGAAGCGGTAGCGCAGCTGCGTGTCGTCTCCGTGGTCGGTCGGCGGGACGAACGCGTACGGATGGACCGCGACGCCGTCGACGTCCGCCGGCAGCGTCGGGTCGAACGCGGCGATCGTCCCCAGCCAGTCGTGCGCCGTCCCCTGGGCGTCGTTGTAGTCGAGGTCGGCGGCCATCAGCCAGCGCGCCCGCGGGTTCGCGGCGCGCCCCTGCTGGAGCGCCGCGCGCACCATCTGCGCATAGCGCACCGGATCGACGCCGCCGGTCGAGTACTGCACCGTGTACGGCTCGTTCCACAGCTCGAACCACTGCGGCGCGTAGCCGGCGAGGGCCCGATGGGCGCGCCAGAAGGTGCCGCCCGGTCCGTAGCGCGCCGCCGCGCGCGCGGCGAAGGCGCCGAACGCCTGCGGGTCGTTCGGCAGCGCGAGCGACGAGCTGCCGGCCCAGCCGGGCGTGCCGATCAGCAGCGGCAGCACGTGCAGGCCGCGACTCGCGGAGTCCGTCAGCAGTCTGTCGAAGCGGCGCCAGCGGTAGACGCCGGGCGTCGGCTCGATGCTCGGCCAGCGCAGCTCCTCGCGGATCCAGCGCACGCCGAGCGAGCGCACCCGCTGGTCCTCCTTGGGACGCGCGCTGCCGAAGTCGTCGAGCGTGTCGGCGACGACGCCGATCGTCAGCGCCGGAGCGCCGGGCGGCAGCGGCGCGAGCACGATCGGCTTGGCGGCAGCGCCGCAGCCGCCCCCGAACGCCGCCGCGACCGCGACGACGGCGACGAGCCGGTGCGCCAGCGCCGGGCGGCGCCGGGCCGGGCGGCGGCGCGTCATCGGCGCGCTCCGAGCACGTCGGCGTAGACCGCCTCGTAGCGCCGCGCCATCGCCGCGTCCGTGAAGCGCTCGCCGGCGATCGCGCGACCGCGCTCGCCGAGACGCGCCCGCAGCTCGGCGTCGCCGAGCAGCCGTGCGAGCCGCTCGCGCAGCGCCGCCTCGTCGCCCGGCGCGACGACGTACCCCGTCTCGCCGTCGAGCACTGCCTCGGAGACCGAGCCGACGTCGCTCGCGACGACGGGCAGTCCCGCGTGCATCGCCTCGAGGATCACGAGCGGCATACCTTCCCACAGCGAGGGGACGGCCAATACATCGAATGTCGGCAGATGACGCCGCGCCTCGCTCGTCCAGCCGGTCACGACGAGCCGCTCGGCGACGTCCAGCTCGGCCGCGAGCGCCTCCAGCGCGCCGCGCGCCGGCCCGTCGCCGACGAGCACGAGCGTCGCGTCGGGCAGCGCCGGCAGCGCGCGCACGAGCGCGTCGTAGCCCTTCTGGTCGGTGATGCGGCCGAGCGCGCCGATCGCCGGGCCGGCGGTCGCGCGCGCGACCGGCTCCGGCTGCGCCGGCGGAACCCCGTTCGCGACGCCGCGGACCGAGCCGGCGGGCAGGCCGACGAGCCGCTCGACGTCGCGCGCGGCGCGCTCGCCGACGGCGACGTGCGCGTGCAGGCGGCGCGCGAGCAGGCGGCGCGCGAGCAGGCGCGGGCGCGGGATCGCCCCGCCGACCGGCAGGTGGTCGACCGCGACGACGCGCACGCCGGGCGTCAGCAGCGCAGCGACCTCGGCGTAGCCGCAGGCCCACGGCCAGGCCTGGTTCGCATGCAGGACGTCGGGCGCGAACGCGCGGATCGCATGGCGGTGCTGCGCGAGCGCGGCACGGTCGCGCGTGCCCTGCGGCGGGCGCACGACGGCGAAGCCGGTGCCGGCGCGGTGGGCGGCGATCGCCGCGCCGACCGCCTCGTCGACCGCCAGCACGCCGGCCTCGACGTCCGGGTCGAGCGCGCCCAGCAGGTAGCCGAGCGCCAGCTCGGCGCCGCCGACCTGCCGCGAGTCGCTGTACGCGAGCAGGCGCACGCGGTCCCTCAGGCGAACGCGCGCCGCGTCGCCCCGGCCGCGGCCATCCGCTCGTACAGCGCGAGCACCGGGGCACTCGCCGGCAGCGGCGCGTGGTGCTCCATGAACGTCGCGTGGGCCGCGTCGCCGGCCGCGCGGCGCGCGCCGGCGTCCTCCAGCAGCGCAGCCGTCGCGGCGGCGAGCGCCTCGTCGCCGGTCTCGACGACGAGGCCGTCGCGGCCGCCGATCCCCTCCGCGCCGTCCGGCGTCGTCACGACCGGGACGCCGAGCGCGAGCGCCTCCAGCACCTTGATCTTCGCGCCGCTGCCGCGGCCGAGCGGGTACAGCAGCACGCCCAGCTCGCGCAGGAAGTCGGTCGCCGAGCCGACCGTCCCGCGCCACTCGACGCCGGGGAGGTCGGGCAGGTGCGAGAACGCCTCGCGCTCCATCCCGAAGCCGGCCAGCAGCAGGCGCGCGTCCGGCCGCCGCTCGAGCACGCGCGGCCACACGCCGGTCAGCAGCCGCTCGACGGCGTTCGCGGTCGGCGGCCACTTGGCCATCCCGATCAGCCCGGCGACGGGCGCGTCGAGCCGCGCGCGCGGCGTGTAGGACGTCGGGTCGAGCGGCAGCGGGGCGACCGCCACGTGCGCGTCGGGCGCCATCGCGGCGAGCGGATCGGCGACCTCGCGCGAGTTCGCCAGCAGCCATCTCGCCTGGCCGAACAGACGCCGCTCGGCGCGCAGCAGCTCGTGCGCGACGCGGCCCTCACGCGTCCAAAACGGACGGATGTCGCGGTCGCGGCGCGTCAGACAGTGGATCTGCGCCACCGCCGGCCGATCTACGAAGGGGATGAGCGACGAGGCCGCCAGCTCGACGAAGTGCACGACGTCCGCCTCGCGCGCGCGTTCGCGCACGAGCGGCGCGAACGAGGTCGTCGCGAGCAGCGCGTGCGGCTGCGTGAAGCGCAGCCAGCGCGTACGCGCGCGAGCCGGGTGCGACGTGCGCGCGAGCTCGAGCGGCAGGTCGTCGGCCAGCCCGTCGAGCGACCCGTCGCGCAGCTGGGCGGCGAGCACGTGGAGGTCGACGCCATGACCCGCCAGGCCGCGGAGCATGCCGATCGCACAGCGCGAGGCGGCGCTTCCTTCGACCAGCGGAGGGAACGGCAGGACGACGAGGACGCGCAAGGCTGCGAGAGTATTCCACACATGCCTGACCGGCTTCGAACGCTCCCGCGCCGCTTCCTGGCCGGCGGGAGCGCTGGCGACGCGAGCGAGGCCGGCGGCCGCGCGATCGCCTCGAACATCAGCACGCAGGTGGTGCTGCGGCTCGTCTCGATGGCGATCAGCGTCGTCACCGCCCCGCTCGCCGCGCGCACGCTCGGCACGACCGGATTCGGCGTCTGGACGGCCGTGAGCGCGTACGTGGGGATCTTCGCGGTGCTGACCGACCTCGGCCTTACGACCGTCGCGATGCAGCGGATGGCGGCGGAGCCCGCGCGAGAGGCAGAGTGGCTCGGGGCGCTCGCCGGCATGCGCATCATGCTGTCGGTGGGCGCGGCGATCGTCTGCGCGATCGGCGTCCCGTTCTTCCTCGACACCGGTCACGAGGCCGCCTGGATCCTCACGCTGACGATCTTCGCGAGCGGCGGCGGCGCCCTGATGGCGGTCTTCAACACGCGCCTGCGCGCCGGGCTCGCGCTGTCGTTCAGCGTCGTGCAGAGCGTCCTCTGGCTGGGCGTGACGATCGTCCTGTGGCGCCTCGGCGCAGGCGTCGTCGCGTTCGCGGCCGGCTACACGGTCGTGCTCGCGATCGTCGGCGGACTGCAGCTGCGGGCGACGCTGCGCTACGCGCGCATCGCCTGGCGCGCCGGGCGGGCGCTGTGGAAGCCGCTGATGAAGGTCGCGGTCCCGCTCGGGATCGCGAGCGTCCTGATCACGATCTATTACCAGATCGACGCCGTCCTGCTGCTGCAGCTGTCCAGCGCGACAGAGGCCGGCCTGTATGGGGCGGCGTACCGCTTCCTGTCGCCGCTGCTGTTCCTGCCGGCGGCGGTGATGTCGTCGTTCTTCCCGGTGCTGTCGGCCGTCCACGCGCACGACCCGGACCGCGTGCGCCGGCTCGTGCAGCGCGCCGCGGAGCTGCTGGCGATCATCTCGCTGCCGATCCTCGCGGTCACGATCGCGCTCGCCGATCCGATCGTCCACCTGCTCTACGGCCCCGCCTACGCGCGCACCGCGCAGGTGCTGCCGATCCTGATGATCGCGTTCGTGTCGATCTGCTTCGGCTCCCTCGCCGGCTTCCTCGCACCGCTGCTGAACCTCAACTGGCGGCTCGCGATCTACTCGGCGATCGGCGCGATCGCGAACGTCGTCCTCAACGTGCTGCTGATTCCGAAGTACGGCGCGCTCGGGTCCGCCTGGGTCACCGTCATCACCGAGGTGCTGACGATGTCCCTCATGCTCGGCACGGCGCTGTTCGCGCTGCGCCTGCGCGTCAAGCCGTGGCGGCTGATCGCGACGGTCGTCGTCGCCGCCGCGATGACCGGGGTGATGACGCTCGCCGCGCCGCTCGGGCTGATCCCGGCCGGGACGATCGGCTGGGTCGTCTACGTCGCCGGGCTGTTCGCGCTGCGCGTGATCGACCTCGACGAGCTGCGGGCGCTGCGCGCGCAGCGCACCGGCGCGGCGTAGCGCTTAGAAGGTTCTTAGACGGCGACGGCGCTGTCGAGCCACTGCGCGCGCAGCTCGCGCGCGAGCCGCGTCGTGACCGGGCCGGGACCGCCGACGGCGACGCCGTCGAGCGAGCGGATCGGCTCGACGCCGCGCACCGAGCCGGTCGCGAACAGCTCGCGCGCGACGAGCAGGCGCTCGGTCCGCAGTGGCTCCTCGCGCACCTCGATCCCCGCCGCGCGGGCGAGCGCGACGACGCGGGCGCGCGTCACGCCCGGCAGCACCCCGCCGGCCAGCGGCGGCGTGCGCAGCACACCGTCCTCGCCGACGGCGAACACGTTCGCGCGCGTCGTCTCCAGCACCCCGCGCTCGCGATCGACGAGCAGCGCGCTCTCGGGCGCGGCCTGCGCGTCGAGCTGCTCGAGCAGACGGCGGTCGGCCCACTTGTGCGCGCCGTTCCAGCCGTCGGCGGCGACCGACCGCAGGTCGAGCGCCAGCTCCCAGCCCGGCAGGACGGTCACGCGGTCGACCGGCTGTGCCACCGCCTCGGCGCGCGGCGCGTCGCCGTCCTGCGGCGTGAGCGACAGGCGCAGCCGGCCGAGCGCCAGGCCGGCCGCCCGCTCGAGCGCCAGCCCGCGCGCGGGGGGCGGAAGCGCGACGTCGTAGAGCACGCGCAGGCTCTCGCGCAGCCGCTCGAGGTGGGCGTCCAGCTCGCGCGGGACCCCGCGCACGACGAGCATCGTCTCGAAGATGCCCTGCGCGGGATCTGGCTGGGGGAGGTCGGCCATTCGGCTGTGCTGCAAGATGACGTGCACGTATCGGGCGAGCCGTGCCGATGCTATAAGCATCGACCTCCCCCTGTCAGCGAACCGCCCATACCCGGAGCCGCCGTCCTCCCGGCCGATGCAGCGCCACACGCCCCTCCATTCGACGCTCCGAGAGCTGCGTCGCCGGCTTGCCGCCGGCGGCCTGCGCGGCATGCTCGCGTTCCTCGCGAGCGGCCTGCGCGCGCAACTGCTCAAGCGCGAGACGCTGGTCGTGCTCGTCAAGCCGCTGGACCAGATCGCCGTCCCGGCGCGCACGGGAGGCGTCCGGCTCGAGCCGCTCGGGCACCGCCACCTTCCGGCGCTGCGCGAGCTGAACCGCGAGCGCGGGGACCTCGCTGGCGACGCGCGCTTCACCGCGGACCTCGACGCCGGCTTCGGCGGCTTCGGCGGCTTCCGCGGCGACGAGCTGGTCGCCTGCTACTGGTGGACGGACGGGACCATGCCGCCGCATCGCGACCTGCGCGAGTTCGGGCTCGGGATCGACCTCGGCCCCGCGGACGTCTACGGCTTCGACCTCTACGTGCACAAGGCCCACCGCGCCGGCGGCACCGCCAACGAGGTCCTCTACCTGGTCGAGACGGCGCTGCGCGAGCGCGGCTTCGAGCGCCTGTGGGGCTGGGTCGTGGCCGGCAACCGCGGCGCGCGCTGGACCTACGACGCGCGCGGCTACCGCCCCGCGTGGCAGGTGGAGCGCACGCGCGTGCTGCGCCGCTGGCGCAGCCGCAGAGCAGACATCAACGCATCGACAGCCGAGAGAAAGCAGGTGGCCGTATGGACGTCGTCGTCGACGTCGAGCAGTTCATCCTGAGCGAGCTCATGACCGGCAGCGCGATCGACGCGATCGCGCCCGACGAGGATCTGCTCGCCAGCGGCGTGATCGACTCGCACGGGCTGCTCCAGCTCGTGGCGTTCCTGAAGGGGCGCTACGACGTGGACGTGGCCGACGAGCAGCTCACGCCGGAGAACTTCCAGACGATCGCGGCGATCGACGCTTTCGTACGGCGAGCGAAGGGGTAGGCGAGATGCTGACGATGGAACGGCTGTACGCGCAGGCGGCCGAGCGCCCCGAGCACACGGCGATCGTCTACGGCGACGAGCGGATCGCCTGGGGCGAGCTGGCCGAACGGGTCGAGCGGCTCGCGCACGGGCTCGCCGAGCGCGGCATCGGCCCGGGCGACGCCGTCGGCCTCGTGCTGCGCGACGACCCCTGGTTCGTCACCTGCTTCCACGCGGTGACGGCGCTCGGCGCGATCGTCGTGCCCGTCAACCCCGGCTTCAAGCAGGCCGAGCTGGAGGCGTGCTTCCACAGCGCCGACGTGCGCGGCATCGTCAGCGACGAGCGCACGGCCGGCGTCTGCGAGCGCATCGCCGCCGGCTTCGACCACCCGGTCGAGGTGATCACGACGACGGCCGCCCACGGCCAGGCGCTGACGCTCGAGGAGCTGGTCGAGCGCGGCCTGCCGGAGCGGCTCGCGCCGCGCGACCCCGACGAGGTGTTCGTCTACCAGTTCTCGTCCGGCTCGACCGGCCGGCCCAAGCGCGTCCCGCGCACGCACGGGCAGATCGCCGCCGAGGCGGCGCTCTACGGCGAGCTGGACGTGAGCGCCGCCGACCGCGTCTTCAGCGCGATCCCGCTGTTCCACACCTGGGGCATGGGCGCCTGCCTGCTCGCCCCGACCGTGTGGGGCGCGACGGTCGTGATCCTCGAGGAGCCGAACCCGTTCCTGCTCAAGCGCCACCGCGCGCTCGAGCTGCTCGAGCGCGAGCGCTGCACGGTCTTCCCGGGCGTGCCGTTCCACTATCAGCTGCTGGCGGAGGCGCCCGGTCACGCCGACCTGTCGTCGCTGCGGCTGTGCTTCTCCGCCGGCACCGCGCTGGCGCGCGAGACGTTCGACGCGTTCGGCGAGAAGTTCGGCGTGCTCGTGCGCCAGCTCTACGGCTCGACCGAGACCGGCTTCATGGCCGCGAACCTCGACGCCGACCCGGTCGCGACGTTCGCGTCCGTCGGCAGGCCGATCGGCGACGTCGCGTTCGAGATCCTCGACGACGACGGCGCGCCGCTGCCGCAGGGCGAGATCGGCGAGGTCGCGGTCGCGAGCCCGGCGATGACGGACGGCTACTCTGACCTGCCGGCGGTCAACGCGGAGGCGTTCGCCGGCGGCCGCTTCCAGACGGGCGACCTCGGGTCGCTCGCAGGTGACGGCAGCCTCACGATCACCGGCCGCAAGAAGCTGCTGATCGAGGTCGGCGGCTACAAGGTCGACCCGATCGAGGTGCAGGACGTCGTCGAGGCGCACCCGGCGATCGCCGAGGCGATCGTCGTCGGCGTGCCCGGCGACGCGCCCGGCGCGGAGGTCGTCAAGGCGGTCGTCGTGCCGGTCGAGCAGTTCGAGGAGCGCGCGCTGATCGACTTCTGCCGCGAGCGGCTCGCCAACTACAAGGTCCCCCAGCAGGTCGAGCTGCGCGACGAGATCCCCAAGAGCCCCTTGGGCAAGGTCCTGCGCAAGTACCTGGTCTGATCATGAAGACGCTGCTGATCGACAACTACGACTCGTTCACCTACAACCTCTTCCAGCTGCTGGCGGAGGCCAACGGCGACGAGCCGATCGTCGTGCGCAACGACGAGGCGACGTGGGCCGAGCTGTCCGAGCTGGAGTTCGACAACGTCGTCGTCTCGCCCGGCCCCGGCCGGCCCGACCGCGTCGAGGACTTCGGCGTCTGCGGCGACGCGATCGCCGAGGCGCAGGTGCCGCTGCTGGGCGTCTGCCTCGGCCACCAGGGGCTCGGCTGGAAGAGCGGCGCGCAGGTCGTGCACGCGCCCGAGCCGATGCACGGCCGCGTCAGCGCGGTGCTGCACGAGGACTCGCCGCTGTTCGCCGGCATCCCGCGCGAGTTCCTGGTCGTGCGCTACCACTCGCTGTGCGTCGAGCAGCTCACCGACGAGCTGGAGCCGATCGCCTGGACGAGCGACGGCGTGCTGATGGCCGTCGCGCACAAGACGCGCCCGCGCTGGGGCGTGCAGTTCCACCCCGAGTCGATCAGCACCGAGTACGGCCGCAGGCTGCTCGCCAACTTCGGCGACCTGACGGCGGCGCACCAGCGGGCGAACGGCCGCGCGAGCGCCGACGGCGCGGGTGCGCGCCGCGCCACCGCCGCCTCGCCGCCGCACCGCGAGTGGCGCCCCGAGGCGCGCCCGCGGCTGACGCTGCAGGTCAAGCGGCTCGACACGCTCGTCGACTCCGAGCGCGCGTTCGTGCACCTCTACGGCGACGACGAGCACGCCTTCTGGCTCGACAGCAGCAAGCTCGACACCCGCTCGCGCTTCTCGTTCATGGGCGCGCCGGGCGGCCCGCTGTCGTCCGTGATCACGTACGACGTCGCCGACGGCGTCGTGCGCGTCGAGCGCAACGGCGTCGTCGAGACGTCCGAGGAGTCGATCTTCGACTACCTCAGCCGCGAGACGCGGCGCCTGCGCTACGTCTCGGACGACCTGCCGTTCGACTTCAACTGCGGCTTCGTCGGCTACCTCGGCTACGAGCTGAAGGCCGACTGCGAGGGCGAGGCGGCGCACGCGTCGGCGATGCCCGACGCGGCGTTCGTGTTCGCCGACCGGCTGATCGCCTTCGACCACGTCGAGCAGACGACGTACGTGCTGTGCGTCGCGGACCCCGACGGCGTCGAGGACGGCGAGCGCTGGATCCGCGACACGAGCCTGCGGCTCGTCTCGCTGCCGCCGGTCGACGCGACCGACTGGGAGCTGCTGTCGGGCGAACGCGATGACGCCCCGGTCGCCTTCTCCTTGAGCCGCTCGCACCGGCAGTATCTCGACGACATCGAGGCCTGCAAGCGGGCGCTGATCGACGGCGAGTCGTACGAGATCTGCCTTACGAACAAGGTCACCGCCGAGGTGCGGCCCGAGCCGCTGCCGCTGTACCGCACGCTGCGGCGCGTGAACCCGGCGCCGTTCTCGGCCTACCTGCGCGTCGGCGACTCGGCCGTGCTCAGCTCGTCGCCCGAGCGCTTCCTGTCGATCGGACGCGACCGCTGGGCGGAGGCGAAGCCGATCAAGGGCACCTGCCCGCGCGGCGCGACGCCGGCGGAGGACGTGCGGCTGGCGGAGGAGCTGCGCTCCGACGAGAAGACGCGCGCCGAGAACCTGATGATCGCCGACCTGCTGCGCAACGACCTCGGCGTCGTCTGCGAGGTCGGGACCGTGCACGTCCCGTTCCTGATGCACGTCGAGTCCTACGAGACGGTCCACCAGCTCGTCTCGACCGTGCGCGGCCTGCTGCGCGAGGACGTCGAGCCGCCGGACTGCATCCGCGCGTGCTTCCCGGGCGGCTCGATGACGGGCGCGCCGAAGAAGCGCACGATGGAGATCATCGACGAGCTGGAGGGCGAGGCGCGCGGCGTCTACTCCGGCGCGATCGGCTACTTCGGGCTCAGCGGCGGCGTCGACCTGAACATCGTCATCCGCACGATCGTGATCGACGGCGACAGCGCGACGCTCGGCGTCGGCGGCGCGATCGTCATGCAGTCCGACGCCGAGGACGAGTACCAGGAGATCGTGCTGAAGGGCCGCGCGCCGATGCGGGCGATCGACCCGCGCGTGGACCCGCGCGAGGCGCTGGAGCGAGCGCCGCACGGGCACGCCGCCCCGGCACCCGGCGAGACGCCCTAGGCCGTTCGATGCCCGACGCCGAGCTGGTCACCGAGGTCGAGCGCCTCGCGGAGCTGACCCCTGAGTGGGACGCGCTCGCGGCCGAGTGCGGCATGCCCCAGCTGAGCCCCGCGTGGGTGCTCGCGTGGTGGCGGCACGTCGCGCCGCCGGGCGCGGCCCTGCGGGCGGTCGTGGTGCGCGACGGCGACGCCCTCGCCGGCCTCGCGCCGTACTACGTCGAGCCCGGCACGGGCGGCCGCGTCGACTATCGCCTGCCGGGCATCGAGATCGCCGGGCGGCTCGCACCGCTCGCGCGCACGGGCCGCGAGTGGGACGTCGCGGAGGCGATCGGCGCGGCGCTCGCCGGGGCCGACCCGCGTCCCGACGCGCTGCTGTTCGAGGCCGCCCCGGTCGAGGCGCTGTGGGCCGCCGCGCTGCGCGAGCGCTGGCCCGGCCCGCTGCGACCGCGGCTGTGGCGCACCAACCTCGACGCCTGCCCGCTCATGACGCTGCGCGAGGAGTCGTTCGACGCCTGGCTCGCCGGCAAGAGCTCGAACTTCCGCGGCCAGATGCGCCGCCTGCGGCGCAGATTCGCGGAGGCCGGCGGCATCTCGCGCCTCGCCACGCGCGAGACGCTCGCGGACGACGCGGCCACGCTGACGCGCCTGCACGCGATGCGCTGGGTCGGCAGAGGCCATTCGAACCTCGTCGACCTCGGCGACCGCTTCAGCGCGATGGTGCAGGACGCGGGCGAGCGGCTGCTCGAAGACGGACGGCTCTCGCTGCGCGTGCTCGAGCTCGACGGCGAGCCGGTCTGCGCGCAGCTGTTCCTCGCCGCCGGCGCCACCGCGCTGTTCGTCAACGGCGGCTGGGACGAGCGCCACGCGGACCTCAAGCCGTCGCTGCTGTGCCTGCTCGACGCCGTCGAGGACGCCTTCGCGCGCGGCGCGCAGCGGATCGACCTGGGCGTCGGCCAGCAGTCCTACAAGCTGCGCTTCGCCGACGGGAGCATGCCGGTGGAGTGGGGGGTGCTGATGGCGCCGGGCCCGCGCCTCCCGCTCACGGCGCTGCGCACCGTGCCCGCGTTCGCCCGCAGCGAGCTGCGCGCCGGCGCGCTGCGGCTGCTGTCCGACGAGCAGGTCGAGCGCCTCAGAGCGGCGCAGCGCAGGCTGCGCAGGTAGGCCGCCGGAGGGTCGCGCTCACCGGAGGCCGAGCGCCCGCTCGACCGTCTGCAGCGTGCGCTCCGGGTCGTGGCGCACGAGCGTCGCCTCACGCCCCGCCGCGCCCTCGCGCTTGCGGCGCTCCGGGTCGTCGCGGTAGACGGCGAGCGCGGCGGCGAGCGCTCTCGGATCGTGCGAGGGCGAGCAGATCGTCCCGGTCCCCGGCGGCACCAGCTCGTCGGCGCCCTCGGGGTCGGTCGAGATCACGGGCACGCCGACGAGCTGCGCCATCACGATCACGCGCGGGGCGCCCTCGGTCGGGCTCGGCGCGAACACGAGCACGTCGCAGGCCGACAGGAACGTCTCGACGTGGCCGCGCACGTTGGGCGCGAAGCGCACGCGCTCGCCGAAGGGCGCCGCGCGCTCGCGCAGCGCCGGCTCCTCGTCGCCCTCGCCCGCGAGCACCATCAGCACGTCGCCGTCGACGTGCGCCATCGCGTCGATCACGACGTCGTTGCGCTTGCGCCGCTGGAAACGCGAGATGCAGCCGGCGACGAGCGTGTCCGGCCCGGCGCCCCACTCCGCCCGCAGCCGCTCGCGCGCCTCGGGGTCGAAGCTGACCTCGTCGACGTCGACGAGGTTCGGCACGACGAGCACCTTCTCGGCCGGCACGCCCGCGCCCACGACGGTGCGCTTCGTCCCCTCCGAGACGGCCATGATCGCCCGCGCGCGACGCGCGGCGAGCGCGTACAGGACGCGCGGCAGCCCGCTGCGCAGGTCCGGCGGCACCGGTCCCCATTCGGCCCACGCGATGCGGCCGGTGAGCTGGCGCGGCAGCAGCGCGCACAGCAGCTGCTCCTTCTTGAAGTGCAGGAACGTCACGCCGACCGGGCGCGCGGCACGCAGCGCGCGCGCCATCCGCCACAGCGTGCGCGGCGTCGCGAGCGCCGTCTGCACGACGCTGCGTCTGTTGAGCTTCGGGCCGAGGTCGATCGCGACGACCGGCACCTGCGTCTTGGCTGCGATGTCGGGCACGTTCGTGACCAGCAGCACGTCGTGCCCGCGCTGGCGCAGCGCCTCGAGCAGGTCGACGTTCGCGTACTCGGCCCCGCCGCGCTCGTTCGTGGTCTGGATGGAGACGATGCGGTCGCGACCCACGGGCGCCGCATACTATCCGCCGGTGCGCCCGCTTCCCTCCCCCGTGCTGCACCCCCTTGTCATCCAGGACGCAGACGAGCTGGCCCCGCACGAAGCGGCGTGGGACGCGCTCGCCGCCGACGCCGGCCGCCCGTTCTGCACGCCCGCGTGGATGCTCGCCTGGTGGCGCGAAGGGCGCAGCGGCGATGCGCGCCTGCGCGTCGTGCTCGCGCTCGACGCGGACGGCGCGCTGATCGGCGTCGGGCCGTTCTTCGCGCAGGTCGCCTACGGGCTCGCCGAGTACCGCCTGCTGGGCGCCGGCTTCACCCACCGGATCGGCCCGCTCGCGGCGGCCGGGCACGAGCGCGAGGTGGCGGCGGCGATCGCGGCCGGCCTGGCCGCCGCCGACCCGCCGCCCGCGAGCGTCGTGTTCGAGGGGATCGACGCCGCCGACCCATGGCCCGAGCTGGTCGCCGGCGGCTGGCCGAGCCGCCGCCGCCCGCGCCTGCGCACCGACGTCACGATGGACAGCCCGGCGATCGCGCTCGACGCCGACTACGAGGCGTGGATGGCGCGCCGCGAGCGGAAGTTCCGCAAGGAGGCGCGCCGCGTCGCGCGGCGGCTCGAGGAGGAGGGCGTGCACGGCCGCCTCGCGACCGACGAGGGGGCGGTCGACGCGCTGCTGCGGCTGCACTACGCCCGCTGGGAGGGGCGCGGCGGCTCCAACGTCGGCGACGAGGCGCGCCGCGTGATCGCCGCCGCCGCGCGCGCGCTCGACGACGACGGACGGCTCGCGGTCGCGCTGCTGGAGGGGCCGGACGGCCCGATCGCGGCCGACCTCGTGCTGCGCGCCGGCGACGCGCTCGGCTTCTGGGGCGGCGGCTTCGACCCCGCCTGGGCCAAGCACGCGCCCGGCACGCAGACGATGCTGCTGGCGCTCGAGGCGGGTGCCGCGAGCGGCGCGCGCAGCGCCGACCTCGGCGGCGGCGCACACGACTACAAGTGGCGCCTGTCGGACGAGAACCGCCCGCTCGCGTGGCGCACGCTCTTCCCCCCCGGCCGGCGCTATCCGCTGATCCGCCTGCGGCTGGCGCCGAAGCACCTGCGCTTCGGCGCGCGCAGACTCGCGCGCCGCCTGCCGCGGGAGCGCCAGGACCAGCTGCGGCGGCTGCGGCGGCGATGACCCTTTCGCCCTCCGGTCATCGCAAGCGACGACCTGCGGACGACGTCACCGTCCTGCTGGTCGAGGAGGGCGGGGTCGGCGGCGTCGCCGACTACACCGCCGAGCTGGCGGCCGCGCTCGCGCGCGCCGGCTGGGCGGTCGACGTCGCGACCGCGCGCGACCACCGCTACCCGTCCGCGCCCGGCGTCGCGGTGCACGGCCTGTTCCCGTACGTGCGCGGGCGCACGGCGCTCGGCCGCGCGATCCGCCGCGCGCGCCTGTCGAAGGCCGTCAACGGCGCGACGCACCTGGCGGCACACGCGCCGCTGCTGCGGCTCGCGCGCGCCGCCGACGTCGTGCACGTGCAGGGCGGCGAGTGGCCGCCGCTCGGCGCCGTGCAGGCGCTGCTCGTGCGGTCCGCGCGGCGCCCGTTCGTGTGGACGCCGCACAACACGTTCGAGCGCGGCGCGCGCGCCTACGCGCGCTCCCGCGCGCTGACCGATCGCTGCGCCGCGCGGCTCGTGATCCACGCCGAGCACGACCGCGCCGCGCTGCCGCCGACGACCGCCGCGAAGGCGGTCGTGATCCCGCACGGCGAATACGGCGGGCTCGCGCGGCGCGGCGCGCCCGACGCCGACCCGGCGGCCGCGCGCGCCGAGCTGGGCGCAGGCGAGGACGAGCTCGTCGTGCTGCTGTTCGGCCAGCTGCGCCCCGACAAGGGCGTGCGCGACCTGCTGCTCGCGGCCGCCGAGGTTCCCGGCGTGCGCGTCGTGCTCGCCGGCGAGGACAAGGGGGCGCTCGCCGAGGTCGCCGACCTGCGCGCGGACGCGCGCCTCGCGGGCCGCCTCGTGGTGCACGAGGGGTTCGTGCCGGCGGAGGAGGCCGGGCGCCTGTTCGCGGCCGCCGACGTGGCGGCGCTGCCCTACCGGCAGGCGAGCGCGAGCGGCGTGCTGCTGCTCGCCTACGGCTACGGATGCCCGGTCGTCGCGTACCCCGTCGGCGGGCTCCCGGAGTACGTCGTCGACGGCGAGACGGGCTGGCTGTGCGCGCGCGCCGACCCCGGCGCGCTGGCGCAGCAGCTGCGCGCGATCGTCGCCGCGGGCCGCGCGGCATGCCGCGCGCGCGGCGCCGCGGCGCGCGCGCTGGCGGACGAGCGCTTCTCGTGGGACGCGATCGCGCAGCGCACGGCCGCGCTCTACGCGGACGCGATCGCGCGACGCCCCGCCTGAGGCGCACGCGCCGGGTTCCCCGACGTGCGTCCAGCCGCGGGGAGGCCGACATCACCCCTGGGTAACATCCCGAGGATGCCCGTCCCGGACCGCACGACGCCATGAGCAGCGGGCTGATGCCGCCGCTGGCGTCGGGCGATCTCCCGCGCGAGCGCGAGTCGCTGTCGACGTTCCTCGAGGTGATCCGCCGCCGCTGGCTGCTGATCGCCGGCGTCGTGCTCGCCTGCATCGTCGCGGCCGTCGCGCGCTACGAGTCGTCCACGCGCAGCTACGACGCGACCGCCAGCGTCGCGTTCGGCAACACGTCGCTCACGCAGTCCGCGTTGCAGGTCCAGCAGGGCAGCGGCGACCCGGCGCGCGACGCGGCCACGAACGTGCTGATCGCCTCCTCGCGCAGCGTCGCGCAGGGCGTCAGAGCGGAGCTGAGATCGCCGGCTTCGCCCGAGACGCTGCAGAGCGCGGTGGCCGTCGAGGCGGCGCCGAACGCGAACGTCATCAACATCACCGCCGCGACGACCAGCCCGGTCTTCTCGGCCCGGCTTGCGAACGCGTTCGCCGACCAGTACCTCGCGACCCAGGAGCAGGCGCAGCTCGCCTCGATCGACGCCGCACAGGCGGACCTGGCGAGACAGCTCGCCGCCTCCGCGCCCAACTCGGCCAACCGCCTCACGCTGGAGCAGTCGAGCCAGCGGCTCGACGAGCTGCGCGCGATCGCGAACGGCGGCCTGCAGATCATCTCGCGCGCGGGCGTGCCCGGCGCGCCGAGCGGCACGAGCCTCAGAACGACGGTGGTCCTCGGCTTGCTGGTCGGGCTCGCGCTGTCGGGTGCGCTCGTGTTCCTGCTCGAGTCGCTCGACCGGCGCGTCAACTCGGTCGAGGGCTTCGAGCGCGGCTATCGCCTGCCGGTGCTCGCGAGCGTCCCGCCGAGCGCCTTCAAGGGCGATCGAATGGACGACCGCAGCCACTCGCTCGAGCCCTACCGGATCCTGCGCAGCGCACTCGACTTCATCGCCGTGACGCGCCAGCTCGACACGCTGCTGATCACGAGCGCCGTCGCCAGCGAGGGCAAGTCGACCGCCTCGATCGACCTCGCCCGCGCCGTCGCGCTCGCCGGCCGGCGCGTCGTCGTGGTCGAGCTCGACCTGCGCCAGCCGAGCTTCTCGCACCACTTCGCGCTCGATCCGCGCCGCGGGATCACGACCGTGCTGACGGGGCAGGCGGACCTCGGCGACGTGCTGCTGCAGCCGCTGCCGCAGCTGCCGAACCTGTCGCTGCTGCCCGCCGGCGCGCTGCCGCCGAACCCGTCGGAGCTGCTCAGCTCCCCCGCCGTCTCCGCCCTGCTGGCCGACCTCGCGAGCGACGACACGATGGTGATCATCGACGCGCCGCCGCTGAACCCGGTCGCCGACGCGCAGGTGCTGTTGAACAACCCGGCGATCCACGCCGCGCTGATCGTCGCGCGCGTCGCGCACACGACGCGCGACCAGGTCCAGAGAGCGCGGGCGATCCTCGACCGCCACATGCTCCAGCCGGTCGGCCTCGTCGTGACGGGCGTGCGCTCCACGGGCCGCAACGGGTACGAGGTCTACGGCCCGACCGAGCCGGCGCTCCGCGGCGAGGCAGACGTGCTGCCGTCGGTGCCGGGCCGCCGGCGCGCACCGCGCTAGCCGGAGTCCGGCGGTGCTCGCGCTTCGTCAGCGACTGAGCGGCTTCTGGGCCGAGTCGCTGCTGGCGGCGCTCGCCGCCGCGATCGCGACGCTCGCGGTCGCGGTCTTCGCCGAGCGGCGGCTCGGCGGCGCCGGGCTGTTCGTGCCGTTGGCGCTCGTCGGCCTCGTGGTGCTGCTGCGGCGACCGGTCGTGATGGTCACGACGGCGGTGGTGCTCCCGATCGTCTGCGAGGGGACGACGTTCGGCATCCCCGTGATGACGCATCTCTACGACCGCGTCTACAAGCAGCTGACGGCGCTCGACCTGCTCGTCCTGCTCGCTGGCGTCGCGGTCGCAGCCGACCTCGTGCGCCGCCGCAGACAGCCGCACATGCCGCCGGCGCTGGCCCTCCCGCTGCTGATCGTGGCGCTCGCGATGGCGGCCGGGATCGCGGTCACGCAGGCCGGCGGGGCGAGCCTGAGAGACACGCTCTTCACGATGCACGTGCTCGGCTACATGGTCGTGATCCCCTTCGCGGTGGTGAACCTCGACCTCGACCGCGACCAGATCGCCCGGCTGCTCAAGGGCGCCGTCGTGCTCGCGGTGCTGAAGGCCGCGATGGGGCTGATCGTGATGGCCGGCGGCGGCAGCGTCGAGCTCGACACGGGCGCGCACCTGACCTACTACGAGCCGACGGCGAACTGGCTGATCATGATCGCGTTGCTGGGGACGATCGCGGCGATCGTCGGCGGGATGCCGCGCGAGCGCTGGATGCTGATCGCCGTGCCACTGCTGACCGCCTCGATGGTGCTGTCCTACCGCCGGTCGTTCTGGATCGCATCCGTGCTGGGCCTCGTGCTCGTGCTGCTGTTCGGGACGTCGGCGCGCGGCCGGCGCCTGCTGATCCCGTCGGTGGCGCTCGTGGCGCTCGCGATCTGGGTGCTCGGCACGGTCGGCTTCCAGGCGGCGACGCCGCTGACGTCGCGTGCGACGTCACTCGCGCCGACGAACCTGCAGACCAACGTCGAGGACCGCTACCGCCTCGACGAGCGCGCCAACGTGATCGCCCAGATCAAGCGCGACCCGATCGCGGGCATCGGGGTCGAGCAGGGCTGGGTCGCGACCGCGCGCTCGCTGCCGATCGAGCACGACGGCGGGCGCCTGTACGTCCACTTCGTGCTGCTGTGGTGGTGGCTGAAGCTCGGGATCCTCGGCGCGGCGGCATACATCTCGCTGCTGCTGGGCGGGTTCGTGCTCGCCTGGCGCGTCTGGAGAGGCAACCGCGACGTCGCGCTCTTCCGCTGCTTCGGCATCGCCTCGCTGGTCGGCTTCGCAGGCCTGATCGCGATCGAGACGACCGCGAGCTTCACCGGCGTCGACGCACGCTTCTCGGTCCTGGTCGCCGCGCAGCTCGGCCTGCTCGCCGCGCTGGGGTCGCGGTCGCGGGCCGCGCCCCCGGCGAGCGGGAACTAGTCCCCGCTCAGTTCGCCGCCAGGTCGGCCTTGACCTCGGCCGTCAAGGCGCCCTTCGGCGCGCCGTTGCTCTGCTCGGCGCCGAAGTACGCCTCGCGGCCCGTCTGCGTGCCGGTCGCGTACTGGTCGTGCGTCTGGTAGAGGAAGAAGGCGCCGAGGCGGCTGCCGTAGCGGCTCTCCATCCCCGCCAGCGCGCCGTGCAGGGTGGTGGCAGCCTCGTCGTACGACATGCACTTGTCGAAGCCGTAGTTGTCGTCGAGGCAGCGGCCATTGTCGGTCGAGACGCCCCACTCGGTGACCCAGATCGGCAGGTCGGGCGAGCCAGCGGCCTTCGTCGAGCTGACGGTCGAGTCGATCCGCGTCGCCCAGTTGGGGCCGTAGGGGTGGATCGTCCAGCCGGCGGCGTAGCTGCCGAGGTCCGGCACTGCCTTGAACATGTTCTGGACCCACGCGTTCTGGTTGACCGCGTTGTCGCCCTGGACCAGCAGGCCGACGTTCGGGTTGGCGGCGCGGATCGCGACCGCGGCGGTCTTCGCCACGAGCGCGTAGGACTGCGCGCGGGCGGCGTACGTCGACAGCGAGTTGTCGGAGAACTGGTAGCTGTAGCTCGTCTCGTTGCCGAACTCGATGTCCGTCACGGCCGTGTTGGCCGGGTAGCTCTTGCCCTGCCAGAACGAGCCGCCCGGACCGTACGCCGCGGCCCAGCTCGCGAGGTTCTGCGCCTCGGCCGTCGTCGGGATGCGGGCGTAGAACTCGGCCATCAGCATCGGGCGGATACCCGCTCGCGCGTACAGGTCCATCGTCGAGGCGAGCTGGGCGGCGGTCGTGTCGATGCTCGTGTTGAGGCGGGCGGTGTGCGCGCCCATGCTCTGGATGAAGGGCTCCTCGTAGTTGAGCGAGCTGCCGGCGACGACGCCCATCTGGAAGTTGCCCGTGACGGGGGTCGTCGGGGGGGCGGGGGCCGGAGCGGGGGCCGGAGCGGGCGCAGGGGCCGGAGCCGGCGTCGAGGACGACGTCGCGGCCGGGTAGGTGATCGAGACCTCAGGCGCCCAGGCGCTGCCGTCGATCGCCGTGCGGACGCTGTAGTGGACCGTCTGGCCCGGCACCGCGGCCGGCGCGGCCGACGTGCCGCTGACGGCCGAGTACGCGTCGGCCTGGCCCGGCACCTTCGTCGCAAGCACATAGGTGGAGACGCCGCCGACGGCGTTCCACGCGAGCGTCTTGCCGCTCACCGCCAGCGACGGCGCGGCGAGCTGCGCAGCGCTCGTGGACGGCGCCGGCGCGGGGACCGGAGTCGGGGCGGGCGCGGGGGCCGGGGCCGGGGAGGACGGCGCCGGCGTCGAGGCGGGCGAGATCGCCGCGTAGCTGACGGAGACCTCGGGCGCCCACGCGCTGCCGGTCGCGTCCGCGCGGACGCTGTAGCGGACCGTCGCGCCCGGAACCGCCGGCGGCGTGACCGACGTGCCGGAGACGAGCGAGTACTGGTCGGCCTGGCCCGTCACCTTGCGCACGAACACGTAGCGGCTGACGTTGCTGACCGCGCTCCACGAGAGCTTCTGCCCGCTGACCGAGATCGCCGGCGCCGGCAGCGTCGCGCTCGCCTGCGTCCCCTTCGCGGTGTCGCGCGCGATGCGGTTGAGCGTGCTCTGCGCCCGCTGGAGTCTGCGGCCGGCGAGCTGCAGCGCGCGGCGCTGCGTGCGGCAGGCGCCGTGGCGGCGCTGGCAGCGCTTGAGCGCGCGCGCCAGCGTCACGAAGCGGTGGTCGGCGGCGCGCTCGGCCGTGGCGGCGCGCTGCAGGCGGGCGGCGACGGCCTTGGCGGCGACGGCCTTGGGGGCCGACGCGTTCGCCGTGCCGGGAGCGGCCGCGAGGGCAGCCATGCTGCCGATCAGCAGCAGCGAGGCGAGAAGCATGCGCAGCGACGAGCGCACGGGGAACGCGAGCATCGAGTCTCCTTCGGTAGCCGGGCTGTCTGCGAGAGACCCCTGGCTTTGCGGACCCACCTCGCGGTGGGGGTGCCGTTTGTCGGGAAAGGCGAGCCTGTCGCGCCGCTGTGTCCGATCCGTCGGACGAGGCGGGCGACCGTGCCCACGCTCAAGTTCGGCGGATCGCGGTCGAGGCCCCAGCCGAGCGGGGATCGCTGGACGGATGTCCAGCCCCGCCGGATGGGGCCTCAACGCAGGCCGGCGCGCCCTGAGGGCGCGCCGGCGGTCCGGATCTGCGGGGGTATGCCGCCCGCATCTCACTGCTAGTTGGCGGCGAGGTCAGCCTTCACCTCCGTGGTGTACGCGCCCTTGGACGCCTTGTTGGACTGGAGCGCCCCGAAGTACGCCTCGCGGCCGCTCTGCGTGCCGGTCGCGTACTGGTCGTGCGCCTGGTAGAGGAAGAAGCCGCCGAGTCGGCTGCCGTAGCGGCTCTCCATGCCGGTCAACGCCGTGTGCAGCGTCGTCGCGGCCGAGGAGTAGGTCATGCACTTGTCGAAGCCGTAGTTGTCGTCGAGGCAGCGGCCGTTGTCGGTCGAGATTCCCCACTCGGTGACGAAGATCGGCTTGTCCGGCGAGCCGGCGGCCTGCGTCGAGCTGATCGTCGAGTCGATCCGCGTCGCCCAGTTGGGGCCGTACGGATGGATCGTCCAGCCGGCGACGAGGCTGCCGAGGTTCGGAACCGCCTTGAACATGTTCTGGACCCAGGCGGTGCCCTGCTGGGCGTTGTCGCCCTGCACGAGCAGCCCGACATGCGGGTTGGCCGCCGCGATCGCGGTCGCAGCCGTCTTCGCGCTCAGCGCATAGGACTGCGCGCGGGCGGCGTAGGCGCTCGCCGAGTTGTCCGAGAACTCGTAGCTGTAGCTCGTCTCGTTGCCGAACTCGATGTCCGTCACGGCCGTGTCGGCCGGGTAGGTCTTGCCAGCCCAGAACGAGCCGCCCGGACCATATGCGGCGGCCCAGGTGCCGACGTTCTGCGCCTCGGCGCTCGTCGGCATGTCGCTGGCGAACGTCGCCAGCAGCATCGGCCGGATTCCGGCCTTGGCGTAGGTGTCGATCGTCGAGGCCATGCTCGACGCCGACGTGTCGGCGCTGAACTCCATCCGCGCGGTGTGCGCGCCGAGCTGCTGCACGAACGGGAGCTCGTACGACAGCGCGGAGCCGGCGACGACGCCCATCTGGAGCGACGACGCGGGCGTCGGGTCGGGCGCGGGCGCCGAGGCGGCGTACGCGATCGAGACGGGCGAGGACCAGGCGCTGCTGTCGACGTCCGTGCGCACGCTGTAGCTCACGGTGGCGCCGGCGACGGCGGCCGGCGTGACCGACGTGCCGTTGACGACGGTGTACTGGTCGGCCTGACCGGCGATCTTCGCGTCGAGCACGTAGGCGGTGACGCTGCCGATCGCCTTCCAGCCGAGCGTCTGGCCGGAGACCGTCATGGTCGGCGCCGTCGTGGTGACGACCGGCGGCGGCACGACCGGGTAGGCGATCGAGACCTGCGACGCCCACGTGCTGCCGGAGACGTTGGCGCGGACGCTGAACTGGACCGTCTTGCCCGGCACGGCCGCCGGCGTCGTCGAGGTGCCGTTGACGACCGAGTACTGGTCCGCGAGGCCGGGGACCTTGCGGACGAAGACGTACGACGAGCTGCCGCTCACGCTCGTCCACGCGACCTTCTGGCCGCTGACGGTGAGCTTCGGCGCGGCGGCGACGGCCGCGGCGCGGGCGGACACGACGACGCCGCCGGTGCGGCTGAGCTGCGCGAGGCGGTGCTCGCTGCGCGCGAGCTGGGCGCCGGCGCGCTGCACGGCACGACGCTGCACGTTGCAGCGGCGCGGGTGGGCTCGCTGCGTTCGCTCGCAGCGGTGAAGCGCTCGTGCCCGGGCGACGAGCACGTGATCGGCGCGCGTCGCCTGGGCGGCGGCCGTGCGCAGTGCTACGGGAGTGGCGTGCGGCGATGCAGCGGAGCTGCTGGCTGAGAGCAGGCCGAGGCCGCTCAAGGCGATGAGCGCGGCAAGGGCCGCACTCAGCAGGCGCCGACCGCAGAGGGTCTGGCTGAACATGGTTGCTCCTAAGGCAGCTGGGCTGTCTCGGAGAGACCCCTGGCTTTGCGGACCCACCTCGCGATGGGGGTGCCTTTGTCTTGGAGGGATCGCGAGAGGGCGATCCGACCGGCGCCGCGTACTGTGTGTGCGGCTCCACCAGTGGTGTCGTCAGCTGAGCGCTGCGCTTGAGGGCTACGGGGTGGCTTGGCGCGCACGCGTGCCGGTCATGGCGCACGGCCGCCCGCTGTACTCTCTGCCGCCATGATCGCCCTCGTGACCGGCGGAGCCGGCTTCATCGGCTCGAACATCGTCGACGCGCTGATCGAGCGCGGCGAGGACGTCGTCGTCGTCGACGACCTCTCGACCGGCCGCCGCGCGAACCTCGACGGCGCGCTCGCGCGGGGTGCGGCGCTGCACGAGCTGGACGTGTGCGACGCCGACGCGCTGCAGGCGTTGTTCGCCGAGGTCCGACCCGAGCTGGTCTTCCACCTCGCCGCGCAGATCGACGTGCGCCGCTCGGTCGCCGACCCGGCCGCCGACGCGCGCGTGAACGTCGAGGGCACGATCAACGTGCTCGCCGCCGCGCAGGCGTCCGGCGCGCGGCGCGTCGTCTACTCGGCGACCGGCGGCGCCGTCTACGGCGAGGCGCAGCAGGTGCCGACGCCCGAGGACGCGCCCGCCCAGCCGCTGGCGCCCTACGGGCAGGGCAAGCTGGCGGGCGAGGGCTACCTCGCGCTGTTCACGCGCCTGCACGGGCTCTCGACCGTCTCGCTGCGCTACGCGAACGTCTACGGCCCGCGCCAGGACCCGCTCGGCGAGGGCGGCGTGATCGCGATCTTCTGCGGCTGCTTCGCCGAGGGCCGCACGCCGACGATCTACGGCGACGGCGAGCAGACGCGCGACTACGTCTACGTCGGCGACGTCGTGGCGGCGAACCTGCGGGCCGCGGAACTGGGCGTCGGCGGCTCGATCAACATCGGGACCGGCCTCGAGACGTCGGTGCTCGACCTCGTCGAGGCGTTCCGCGGGCTCGACGGCGGCGAGGCGTTCGCGCCCGTCCACGCGCCCGCGCGCCAGGGCGAGGTGCTGCGCAGCTGCCTCGACGCGTCGCGCGCACGCGAGCTGCTCGGCTGGGCGCCGCAGGTGGGGCTCGCCGACGGCCTCCAGCGCACGCTGGCGACGGTCAGCGCGCCACGAGCTTCGTGAGCGCCTCGATCGAGTAGCGCTCGGCAGCGAGCGCGCGGCCGTTGCGGCCCAGCTGCGGCGCGCCGTCGCGCAGCACGCGGGCGAGCGCGTCGGCGTAGGCCTCCGCGCCCTCCGCCAGCAGGCAGTGCTCGCCGTCTCTGACCGCCAGCCCGGCAGCCGCGCGCGGCGTCGCGACGACCGGCAGGCCGTAGGCGAGCGCCTCGACGAACTTCAGCGGCGTGCCGCCGCCCTGCAGCAGCGGCACGACGGCCGCCGAGACACCGGTGTAGGCGTCGGCGAGGTCGTCCACGAAGCCGAGCGCCTCGACGCGCGGGTCCTCCGACGGCGGCGTCTCGAGGCCAGCGCCGACGAGCCGCAGGCGCGCGTCGGGGAGCCGCTCCCACACGCGCGGCATCACCTGCTCGAGCAGGAAGTCGAGGCCCGTCCGGTTCGGCTCGTAGCTGAAGTTGCCGACGAACAGGGCGCGATGGGCGCTCACGTCGGGCTCGACGGGGACGATCGCGGACACGTCCACGACGTTCGGCACGAGCCGCAGCGTCGCCTGCGGGCACAGCTCGCGCGCGGCGGCGGCGTCGGCCTCGCTCACCATCCACGCCTCGGACGAGCGCGCGAGCACGCCGCGCTCGAAGCGCCGTAGCTGCTCGGGGCTTCCGAGCCCCGCGCTCGCCGCCAGCTCGTGGCGGTAGGCCGACTCGAGGTTGTGCGCGTTGTAGATCACCGGCCGCACGCGCGCGACGCCGGCGAGCGCGGCAGCCTCGGTCGGCCCGTCGGCGATCACGCGCGTGGACGGGTCGGCCGCGAGCCGCGCGACCGTCGCCGCCAGCTCGGGCGAGACGCCGCGGGCGAAGTCGTCCGGCACGCCGCGCAGGCGCGCGAGGCCGTAGGCCAGTGCCCGCCGCACGCCGCGCGACGGCTCGACCGCCTCGAACGCGATCCCCGGGATCGCGCGGTGCGCCGCGTCCGGCCCGTCGCCGCCGAAGCGCACGTAGACGAACGTCAGCCTGCCCCCGGCCGCCGCCAGCGCCCGCGCGACGCCGTAGGTGCGCACCGCCCGCCCCGAGCGCAGCACCGGCGCATGGGCGGACACGAGCACGTCGCCGCTCACGCGAGCGCCTCGATCGCCGCCGCGATCTCGGCCAGGCGCGCGTCCCACGAGTGCGCCTCGGCCGCCTGCGAGCGCGCGGCGCGGCGCTCGGAGCCGTCGTGCCCGAGCGCGTTGTCGATCAGCGCGGCGAGGCCGGCGGCGTCCGCGGCCGTCGCGACCTCCTTCACGCCGACGATCGACGGCAGCGCCGTCGCGACGACCGGCAGGCCCGCGGCGAGGTACTCGTAGACCTTCATCGGGAAGATCGCGTCGGTCAGCTCGTTGCGCGCGTAGGGGATCAAGCCGACGTCGGCGCCGCGCAGCACGTCCGGCAGCTCCGCGTAGGCGCGCGGGCCGAGCAGGTGGACGTTCGGCTCGGCCACGAGCGCGGAGACGTCGGTGCGCGGGTCGCCCGGCCCGACCGGCCCGACGAGCGCGAACGACCACTGCGGCCGCGCGCGCGCCAGCTCGACCAGCAGCGGCACGTCGAGCTTCGTCGCGACGACCGCGCCGGTGAAGACGACGCGCGGGCGCGGCAGCGCGTCGAGCGCGGCGTCGACCGGGCCCGGCTCCAGCGCGCGCGCGAACAGGGCGGTGTCGGCGACGTTGGGCGCGTCGAGCACGCTCCCGCTGAGCGTGCGCATGCGCGCGGCGAGCGACGGCGCGCTCGCGAGCACGAGGTCCGCGCGCCCCGCGAAGCGGGTCTCCGCCGCGCGGAAGGAGGCGGCGTCGATCCCCGGCTGGGCGGCGATGTCGTCGACGCAGTGGTAGACGACGAGCGACGGGTCGAGCGCGCCGAGCAGCGCCTCCGCCTGCGGCACGTAGCCCCACAGGAGCGGGCGCTGCATCCCGAGGCGGCGCGCCGCGCGGCGCACGAGCCACGGCAGCAGGCGCCGGTTGAGCTCGCGCACGACGCCAAAGCGGTGCAGCGGGATCACCAGCGGCGACAGCACGTGCAGCCCGTCGGCCTCGCGCGGCGGCGCGACGCCGCGGCGCAGGCGCCGCAGGATCCGCTTGACGTCCTTGCCGGCGAGCTGCGGCTGGCGCAGCCCGAGCGACTCGACGAACAGCACGCGGTTCTCGCGCGCGAGCCGCGACATCAGGTGCTGCTGGTTGGTCCACAGCTCCGCGTCCCAGTCGGCGAAGCCGACGCAGACGATGTCGCGCCCACGCAGGTGGGGAGGCGGCGCCGCGGACATCCGGGTCAGGCGCCGACGTCGAAGATCGACACGCGACGCGGATCCGTCGCGCTCCAGCGGCGGCCGCCGCGGCGCGCGATCAGCCTGAAGTGCGGGTGGGCGAGGACGTCCGCCTCGCAGCGCGGGTTGACATAGACGTACCGCAGGCGGCGCGGGGCACGTGCGGCCGATTCGGCGATGCGGTCGAGCATCGCCCGCAGGCTGTCGCCGCTCAGCGCGTTGTACGCGTAGACGATCGTCACGTCGTCGGGCAGCGACCAGGCGGTCGCGTCGGCGCTGAGGATCTCGACCGATCCGCAGCGGCGGCGGCGCTGGCGCGCGACCAGCGCCCGCGCCTGCTCCGCCAGCTCCGGCGCGAGCTCCACGCCGATCACGCGGCGGAAGGGCCGGCGCACCGCCTGCGCGACGACCCGCCCCTTGCCGCAGCCGATGTCGACGAAGACGTCGTCCGGTCCGATCTCGAGACCGTCGAGCGCGCGCTTGAGGCTGCGCCAGCCGGACGGCTCGTAGTCGTGGTAGCCCTCGCGCCCGAGACCGATGTCGGTGAGACGCACGGCGGCGCTCGTCTCGCCGGAGCGCTCGAGGACCGCCCTCAGGACCCCTCGGCGCACCCCGCCGACGAGCCGTCGCGCGGTGGCGACGGCGGTGACGCGGAGTCCGTCCGGACCGGGCTCGACTCCAGACACACGCGCATTCTCGCAAGACGCCCGGCCGCGCGCGGTGCCGTCGGGTCGAGATGTAGTCTCGCGCTGGTGGGCTCCCCCGCAGCGACCGCATCCCCCGAGATCGACGCCGCCCGCGGCGCCCGTCTGCTGTTCGACGCCGAGCTCGCGGCGGGATCGATCGACGCGGACGCGGCCGCGGTCCCGGCCACTCTCGACGCGATCGGGGCGCGCCCGGTCCCGTCGGCGATCGGACGGCTCGTGCAGGACGTGCGGCGCAAGCTCGGGCGCTACGACCACGAGCGCGCGGTCGACGCACCGCTGATAGCCGCGCGCCGCGCGGTGCTCGGTGAGCAGTCCGCCGCGCCGCCGCGCTTCCTCGTGCGCGTGGACGAGTTCCCTCACTACAAGGCGTGGGACGACCCCGAGCGCTTCGGCTCGGCCGGCTTCGCGCGCTTCCACGAGATCCTGCAGTCGGCCGGCGTCCCCTACCTCGTCGCCGCGCTGCCGCGCGTGAGCAGAGCGCCACTCGACCCCGCCGGCACCGAGTCGCGCCCGCTGACCGACGAGGAGGCCGCGCTGCTGCGCCGCGCGGCGGGCTCGGCCGGCGTCGCGATCGCGCTGCACGGGCGCGACCACCGCACGCGCAACGCCTCACCGCGCCGCCACTCCGAGCTGTGCGGGCTCGACGCGGCCGCCACCGCCGCGCTGCTCGACGACGCGCTCGCCGAGCTCGACCGCCACGGCGTCTTCCCCGACGTCTTCGTCGCCCCCTACAACCGCTTCGACGCGGCCCAGTGGCCGCTGCTCGCCGAGCGCTTCCCGATCGTCTGCGGCGGCCCGGAGTCGATCCGGCGGATCGGCTTCCAGCGCACGCCGCAGTGGCGCGACGGCGCCGTCTACCTGCCGGCCTACGCGCCCTTCTACGGCCACGCGCGCGAGGTGCTGCCGGCGGCCGAGCGCGCGATCGAGGCGCAGACCGGCCTGTGGACGCCGATCGTCCTGCACTGGGGCTGGGAGGCGGACGCCGGCTGGCGCGAGCTGGAGGCGCTGTGCGAGCGGATCGCGCCGTACGCGGCCGAGTGGACCGACTTCCGCGCCGCCGTGGAGCGCAGCCGGTGAGCGCCCTGATCGACGAGCTGCGGGCGCGCTTCCCGCGCGTGGCGGTCGTGCACGACTGGCTGACGATCCCCGGGGGGTCGGAGGACGTCGTGATCGAGCTGCTGGAGCTGTTCCCGCACGCGGAGCTGTTCACGTCCGTCTACGACCCGCAGCCGTGGCCGGCGATCATCACCGAGCGCCCCGTCCACGCCTCGTTCCTGAACCGCATCCCGACGGCGACGCGCAACTACCCGAAGCTGCTGCCGCTGATGAACCGCGCGTTCGAGTCGTTCGACCTGTCCGGCTTCGACCTCGTGCTGTCGAGCAGCCACGCGAACGCGAAGAACGTCCGCACCCCGCCCGGCACGCTGCACGTCTGCTACTGCCACACGCCGATGCGCTACGCCTGGGAGCCGGAGTTCCTCGACGGCGAGGAGATCGGCCGCGCGACGCGGCTGATGCTGCCGCCGCTGCTCGGGCACCTGCGGCGCACCGACCTCGCGGGCGCCTCGCGCCCGGACGTGTTCGTCGCCAACTCGGCGCACGTCGCCGCGCGCATCAGACGCTTCTACGGGCGCGAGGCGGTCGTCGTGCACGCCCCGGTGGACGTGGACCACTACCTCGGGATCGAGCGCCGGGCGGGCGGGCCGGGCGAGGAGGGCTTCTACCTCGTGTTCGGGCGCGTCGTCCCCTACAAGCGCGTCGACCTGGCCATCGCGGGCGCCGCGCTCGCCGGCCGCACGGTGAAGGTCGCCGGCGGCGGCCGCGCGCTCGAGGCGGTGCGCGCGGGGGCCGGCCCGAACGCGGAACTGCTCGGGCGCGTCTCCGACGACGAGCGCGACGCGCTGCTGGCCGGCGCCCGCGCGCTGCTGTTCCCCGGCGAGGAGGACTTCGGGATCGTGCCGGTGGAGGCGCAGGCCGCCGGCCTGCCGGTGATCGCCTACGGCGTCGGCGGTGCACGCGAGTCGGTGCTCGACGGGCGCACCGGCGTGCTGTTCGCCGAGCAGACGGCGGCGAGCCTCGCCGACGCGATCGCGCGCTTCGAGGCGCTTTCGCTGGACCCGGCCGCGCCGCGCGAGAACGCCCGCCGCTTCGGCCGCGCGCGCTTCCGCGACGAGATGGCGGCAGTGATCGCGCACGCCGCCGAGGAGCGGCGGCCAGTATGATCGCCCGCGGACCGTGCTAGGCGGGGAGGTAGCGGTGCCCTGTACCTGCAATCCGCTCTAGCGGGGCCGAATTCCCTCTCGAGGGGTGCGGCTCCGGGGGTCAGCTCGTCGCTCGCAGGCGTCGATGGCCAGGTCCCGCGCGATGGCGACCCGTGAACCAGGTCAGGTCCGGAAGGAAGCAGCCTTAAGCGGCCTCCGCCATGCGTTGCGGGAGTGCCTGTCCGGAGCCTGCGGATGGCATCGGCGCCCCGGAACCGGCTTCGACGGAGGGTGCACGGTCCATATTTGCCGTTTCGCCCTACGGCGACCGCAAGCGGACGCCTTCGGGCGACGTCACTCGGCGTCGTGGCGCCCGAGCAGCGCCGGGACCGTCATCAGGATGATCTTCAGGTCGAGCCAGAGCGACCAGTTCTCGATGTAGTAGTTGTCCCACTCGACGCGGTCGTCGAGCGACGTCTGGCCGCGCAGCCCCTGCACCTGCGACCAGCCGGTCAGGCCGGACTTGACGCGGTGGCGGTCGCCGTAGCGGTAGACGTGCTCCTCGAAGGAGCGGACGAAGTTGGTGCGCTCGGGGCGCGGCCCGACGATCGCCATGTCGCCGCGCAAGATGTTGAAGAGCTGCGGCAGCTCGTCGAGCGACAGGCGGCGCATGACCTCGCCGACGCGCGTGCGGCGGTCGTCGCCCTCGACGCCGCCGGGGGCGACGCCCTCCTGCGGGACGAACTCCTGCTCGGCGGCCGGCGGCGCGACCTTCATCGAGCGGAACTTGAGCATGTCGAACTCGCGCCCGTCGAGCCCGACGCGGCGCTGGCGGAAGAGGATCGGGCCGGGCGAGCTGAGGCGCACGGCGAGCGCGAGCAGGCCCATCGGGATCGCCAGCACCAGCAGCGCGACGCCGGCGAGGATGCGGTCGACCGCGTACTTGATGCCGAACTGCCAGCCGCGCGGGTCGACCGTCGCGGCGCGCAGCAGCGGGACGCCGCCGAGGTGCTCGACTTCGACGCGGTTGGAGACCTCCTCGAACAGCCGCGGCACGACCACGACCTCGACGCCCAGCCCGCGACAGCGGCGGATCATGCCGAGCAGGACCGCGTGCGGCGCGGTCGAGAAGGTGACGACGACCTGTTCGACGTCGTAGCGCTGGACGACCTGCTCGAGGTCCCAGCTCGCGCCGAGCACGCGCAGGCCCTCCTCGTCGGCGTCGTCGATCAGCGGGTCCTTGTCGAGGAAGCCGATCGGTCGCAGGCCGAACTCAGGCCGCTCGCGCAGCCGTCTGGCGATCAGGTGCCCGACGCTGCCGGCGCCGATGATCAGCGTGTTGAAGCCGGTCTCGCCGCGGCGCAGCGCACGGCGGCGATCGAGCGTGATGCCGACGCGGCCGGCGCCGAGGAACACGAGCGCGAACGCCCACAGGCGCACGGTCTGCGCGGTCAGCGTCGGGTCGTTGCTCGCGATCGCGCGCACGGCCGTGAGCGTCATCGCCGCTATCGACGTCGCGGCGAAGATGCGCGCGACGGTGTCGACGGGCGTGTCCTGCAGGCGGAAGCCGTAAAAGCCGCGCGCGTCGAGGATCAGCAGGGTCAGGAGGGCGTAGGCGCCGCCCCAGGCGAAGTTCGAGAGGCTCGCCGGCGCGGGCGCGGCGACGATCGCCGTCACCGACGCGGCGAGCAGCATCGCGCAGTCGGCGGTGCGGTAGGTCAGCCGCGCCCAGCGTGAGCGGCGGCGACGGCGCTCGTCGGCGGCGCTGGGGGCGTCGGCCAGCGGGCGTGCGCTGGAGTCGGCGGTGATCTGCTGGGTGAGGGCTGAGGCCACGTCGCTCTGCAGGAGTCTTCGGCAGTTCTCCGCCGAAGGTTGAGCGGGTGGTACGGGTACTGCGGGCTGCGGGTGCGGCAGGTCACCGGACCGGCGATCGGGCGAGGGCGCGAGGCGATCGGCCGTGCTCGTGTCTGAGCCGATCGCCATCGCAACCTCATCTCCCGCGCGTCCGGGCGGTGCCCATCTGTCGTGCGCTCAGATCTAGCTGAGCGGCCGCGCGAACCGACGCAGGCCAACGCCCACGCCGACGAGCGCTACGCCACCGAGCGCGAGCAGGCCGATGTCCAGACCGGTGAACGGCAGCGAACCGCTGTCATTCGTGCTGGCCACCTTGACCTGCTGCGGCGCCGACGCGGACGGTCCATTGCCGCTGTCGACGGTGCCGACGATCCCACCGCCCTTTCCGGCGTAGGCGTCGCTCGTCGCAGACTGTGCGTACGCCGGAACGGCGACCACAAGCGCGAGGGCGACCACTGCCATGAGCAAGGCGAGTCGCTTCATCGAACCAATCCCTTCCCATCCTTGTATTGGTTGGCACGAAGCGCGCCAGGGCGCTTCAAACCTACTTTTGCGTGCGAACTTGGCGAATTGCGCCCCAAGCTAGCACCTCCCAGGCGACCCCACAACCGCCCAGCCGCGCATTCATACCGCTCGGACGGCCTCGCGCACCCTACCGATCCTGCCTGACAGGCGTTGGACGTCACGGCGCAAGGTGCCGAAAGCCTCCCGCGCGGTGAGCGGTTCGCGGCCGTCCACACGCGCCAGCGCCTCTGCCACGAGCGGCTCCGCGGGATCGAGAGAACGTGCGCGTTCATAGGCGGCGCGGGCCCGTGCGCGCTCGCCGAGCGCCGACGCCGCGAGGCCCTGCCCGAAGGAGGCGAACCAGTCGCCGTCGTCGCGGGCGAGCGCCTGTGCGAACTGGCCTTGCGCGACGCGGGCCCGCCCGAGCTCGAGCGCGATCACGCCGCCGACGAGCCGCGGCCGGGAGCTGAGCGGGTTCAGCCGGGCGGCGCGATCGAGGCGCGCGAACGCTCCCGCCGGGTCGCTCGGCCAGCCGCTGCTCGCCGCCCCGACCTCGAGCTCGGCGAGGTAGGGGAGCGCGATCGCGGCGGCCGCCAGCAGCGCGATCGCTCCGAGTGCGACGGCGAGCGCCGCCTGGCGCCGCCGCGGCCGTGCGGGAGCCGGCGCGGCGGCGGCCGAAACCTGGCGCATCGACGCTCCCCCGAGCGCCAGGAACGCGAGCGCCGGCCCGCTCAGCGCCGGGATCTCCCAAAACCAGTCGACCGAGCCGTGCACGAGCCAGACGACGAGCGGCAGCAGCGCGATCGCGGCGACCGCGCTCGCCGCCGGCCCCGCGCGCCGCCGGCCGCCCAGCGCGGCGGTCAGCGCGGCCGCGAGGAAGCCGGCGAACAGCAGGAAGCCGACGATGCCGGTGTGCGCGAGCAGGCGCAGCTCGAGGCTGTGCGTCCAGCGCGGCTGCTCGTCGCTGCGGCGCTCGCGCAGGTAGTAGGCGCTCCAGTTGTCCTGGCCGAGGCCGCCGAGCGGATGGTCGGCGAACGCCGTCAGCGCGACGCGCCAGAAGTCCGGCCGGTTGCTGCCGACGGCGGCGAAGCGGGAGGCGCCGGGCGTCGTCGCCTGGTAGCTCTGCGAGCGGTTCCAGTAGTCGGCGATCTTGCGGTCGGGCCGGCCGTGCGTCAGCACGAGGCCGGCGGCGATCGCCGCGAGCGCGGCGGCGATCGCGACCGCCGCGCCGGCACGGTTGGCGCCGCGCGCGACGCGCGGCGAGACGGTCGTGCGGCGGTCGAGCGCCGCGATCGCCAGGCCGACCGCCAGCACGCCGGCGCAGAGCAGCAGCGCGACGTTCGCCGCGTGCGCCGAGGTCCGCACGAGCGCGCGCGTCGTTGCGGCGAACGTCGGCGCCTTGTCGGCCTGCTCGAACACGTCGAGCAGCGCCGGCAGCGCGAGTGCGGCGCCCGCGATCGGCGGCAGCGCCCACAGCGCGAGCCGCAGGCGGCTGCGCCCAGGCGTCACGACGAGCGCGAGCACGAGCACGATCGGCAGCGCGAACAGCCAGCCGCGGCTCTCGCACAGCACCGACAGCTGCAGCGCCGCGGCGGCGAGCGCGAGCAGCAGGCCGCGCAGCAGGACCGGCAGCTCGCGCCGCGCGGCGAGCGCGATCGCGAGCACCGCCGCGGCCAGCAGCAGCGCCGCCGAGCCGTTGATGTAGCCGACCGGCGCCTCGAGCCGGGCGCCGTTGAACAGCAGCGGGATCTGGCTCGCGCTGCCGAGCCGGGCGAGCGTGACGACCGCGACCGTGCCGATCCCGAGCGCGAAGGCGCTGAGCGTGACGAGCGCCGTCCAGTCGCGCCACGGCAGCAGCGCGAACAGCGCGAACAGCAGCAGGTAGAGCAGCGCGCGGTTGCTGCCGTCCAGCGCGTCGCCCTGCGCCTGCGCCCACGCGATCGACAGGTAGGAGAAGGCGACGTACGCGGCCAGCAGGCCGAGTGCCAGCTTGAGCGGGCGCGCCATGCCGCGCACGCGCTCCAGGCCGAGGCCGGCGACGGTCGCGACGAGCAGCCCCAGCACGAGCAGCGCCGACGGTTCCCACGTCGTCGGCTCGTAGCCGCCGCCGTGCGCGCCCCAGTAGACGAACAGGCCGACCGCGAGGAGGGCCGGGACGAGGACGACCCCCTCCGATCGCAGGCGCTGGGGCACGGCGGGAGCATAGGGCGGTCGGCGGTCGCGAGTAGACTCAGATCTCCCGTGTCCGCCGGCCCGTCGCTCTACCGTCGCCACCGTCCCCGCACGTTCGACGAGGTGGTCGGGCAGACGCACGTCGTGCGCACGCTGCGCCACGCGGTCGAGCGCGACAAGGTCCACCACGCCTACCTGTTCGTCGGCTCGCGCGGGACCGGCAAGACGTCGATGGCGAAGATCCTCGCCGCCTGCCTGAACTGCGAGCAGGGCCCGACGGTGAGACCGTGCGGCGTGTGCGACTCGTGCGTCTCGATCGCGGCGGCGACGTCGCTCGACGTGATCGAGATGGACGCCGCGTCGAACAACTCGGTCGACGACATCCGCGAGCTGCGCGACAAGGTGGCCTACGCCCCGGTGTCGGGCCGTCACAAGGTCTACATCCTCGACGAGGCGCACATGCTCTCGCCGCAGGCCTGGAACGCGTTCCTGAAGACCTTGGAGGAGCCGCCGCCGCACACGATCTTCGTGCTCGCGACGACGGAGGCGAACAAGGTGCTGCCGACGGTCGTCGACCGCTGCCATCGCTTCGACTTCCAGCGTCCGACAGTCGAGGAGATCGCGGGCGTGCTGCGGCGCGTCGCCGACCAGGAGGGGATCGCGGCGCCGGACACGGCGCTGGCGCTGCTCGCGCGCCACGCGACCGGCTCGTTCCGCGACGCGCTCGGGACGCTCGAGCAGCTGACGACGTACGGCGGGGGCGGCGAGATCACCGTCGAGGAGGTGCTCGCGGTGCTCGGCGTGGCGGACGCGGAGGCTTTGTTCGGTGCCGTCGACGCGGTCGCCGCGCACGACGCGCGCGCGGCGCTGCTGGCGGTCGCGCGGCTGGCCGAGTCGGGCCGCGACGCGGGCCAGCTCGTGCGCGAGCTGGAGGCGCACGCGCGCGAGCTGCTCGCGGTGCAGATCCTCGGCGAGGTGCCGGCCGAGCTGCGGCTGACGCCGGAGCGCGACGCGCGGCTCGCGGCGCAGGCGGCAGCGCTGGGGCGGACGGACGTCGTGCGGCTGCTCGACCTGCTGTCGGACGCGCTCGAGGCGCTGGCGAGCGGCGCGCAGGCGCGCATTCAGCTCGAGCTGGCGCTCGTGAAGGCCGCCGCGCCGGAGGTCGACCCGTCGGCGCGCGCGCTGCTCGCGCGCATCGACCGGCTGGAGGCACAGCTGGCGGGCGGCGGGGGGCCGGCCGTAGCCGCGCCCGTCGCGCCGCCGTCCGAGCCCGTGCAGGCCGCCGCGCCGGAGCCAGCCGCCGCGCCCTCGCCCCCTCCTGCGACGCCCGCCGCCGCGCCCCAGCCCGCCGCTCCCGCGCCCCTGCCGGCCGCGAACGGCGCGCCGAACGGGCTGGGTCCCTCGACCGTGGCGGCGGTCGCGGCGGCGACGGTCCCCGCGGCGGAGCCGGAGCCGGAAGCGCCCCCCGCTCCCGCCGCGCCGCCGACCCCCACCGGCGAGCTGGACCTGGCCGCGCTGCGCGAGCTGTGGCCGGCGGTGATCGACGCGGTCCGCGCGGAGAACGGGCTGCTGGGCGCCGCGCTGGAGAAGGCGCAGCCGGTCGAGGTGGCAGACGGCGAAGCGACGTTCGCGTTCGCGCGCGAGGAGTCGTTCTTCAAGGGCACCGCGGAGCGCGAGGAGCACCGCCAGCGGGTGGCGGAGACGGTCCGCTCGCTCGCCGGGACCGCCCTGCGCCCCCGCTACGAGCTGCGCGAGTCGGTCCCCGACGCGGCGGCCGCGACGACGTCGGCGCCGGCGGCGCCGACGGGCGACGAGCTGGTCGACCGCTTCGTGGCAGCATTCGACGCAGAGGAGCTGATCGACGACGAGGGAGGGGCCTGATGCCGCAGCCGAACATGCAGCAGATGCTCAAGCAGGTCCAGAAGATGCAGGCCGAGATGGTGGCCGCGCAGGAGGCGCTGAAGGACGAGGTCGTCGAAGCGTCGGCCGGCGGCGGCATGGTGACCGTGAAGGTCAGCGGCGACCTCGACGTCAAGTCGATCGCGATCGACCCCGAGGCGGTCGACCCCGAGGACGTCGAGCTGCTGCAGGACATGGTGCTGGCGGCGGTCAACGAGGGCCTGCGCGCGGCGCAGGAGCTGGCGTCGAAGAAGCTCGGCGGCATCACCGGCGGCCTCGGCGGGCCGGGCGGCGGGCTCGGGCTGCCGGGGTTCTAGCTCTGTCGAGCTTCTCCCCACCCGTCCAGCGGCTCGTCACCGAGCTGGGCAAGCTGCCGGGCATCGGCGGGCGCACAGCGCAGCGGCTCGCGTTCCACCTGCTGCGCGCCTCCGAGGAGGACGCGCTCGCGCTCGCCGACGCGATCCGCGAGGTGAAGGAGCGGATCGGCCTCTGCGAGATCTGCTTCAACCTCGCCGACGGGCCGCGCTGCCGCATCTGCGCCGACGAGCGGCGCGATCCCGCGGCCGTCTGCGTCGTCGAGGAGCCGTCGGACATCATCCCCGTCGAGCGCACGCACGAGTTCCACGGCCGCTACCACGTGCTCGGCGGCGCGCTGTCGCCGATCGACGGCGTCGACCCCGAGGACCTGCGGATCGCCGAGCTGCTCGCGCGCGTGGCCGGCACGCACGCGCCGGCGAACGCCGACGGCCGCCCCGAGGGGATCCGCGAGGTCGTGCTCGCGACCAACCCCACGACGACCGGCGAGGCGACCGCGCTGCACATCGCCGACCAGCTGCGCGAGCGCTCGCCGGACGTGACGGTCACGCGCCTCGCAAGCGGCCTGCCCGTCGGGGCGGATTTGGAGTACGCGGACGAGCTGACATTGGGTCGAGCGTTCGTCGGCCGCCGCCGCGTCTCGTAGCTCCGCTCACGCGCGCGCCGTGTCCGCGGCGTACGCCGATGGGCATCGAGGGGGAGGGAGCGGCTGCGCTCCCGGCGTCCTGCGCGTCTTTCGTCGCAGTCCGCGCCCCGGCCTGCGCACTTTCGGCCGCGCAGACGCACCAGATTTTGAGGCCCTGCAACTAGTGCCCCGTATAGGTGCTCTAGTTGCAGGGCGTAAATCCGGAGTGTTACGGAACTGTGGAAGGCGCCGCGAAGGGTGGCGTCACAGCAGCCGCCCTCCCCCCTCGATGCCCATCAGCGCACGCCAGACGGCCGCGCGCGCGTGAGCGGAGCACCGCTCAGGCCAGCACATCCAGCACCGGCACCCCCGGCAGCTCCGCCGCGATCCGCGCCCGCAGCTCCTCCGCATCGAAGCGATGCCGCAGCGGCGCGACCGGGTTCGTCGTCACCGCCAGCAGCGGGATCGCGGTCAGCACCTCGAGCGAGAGCCCGCGCGAGCGGTGGCGCGCGCACGTCCCGCCGCCGAGGAAGACTCTCGTGGCGTCGTCGGCGATTGCGACGAGCGGGGCGCCGCGGCGCGCGCGGCCGACGCGCTCCAACAGAGGCTCGGTCAAAGCGCCTCTGACGACGAGCGCGCGCACGTCGGGGTGCGCGCGCAGCAGCGGCACGATCGCTTCGACGCGGTCGTGGACGATCGTCGGGTCGAGCGGGATCGCCTCGCCGCCCTCGCGCAGCAGCGCGCTCGTGCGCAGCGCCGCCGCCTGCGCGCGCAGCTCCGGGTCCGCGACCGCCGGCAGCGTCATCACCTCGGCGGCGATCCTCGTGCGGCGTGCGAGCTGGTCGAGGTCGGCGCTCAGCACCGCACCGGTCGACATCACGACGCCGTCGGCGAGGCGCGGCGAGGCGCCGGCGCGGCGGTCGATCGAGCCGTCCACCAGCACGCGCTCGGCGCCCAGCCTACGCATCGTCTCGACGACCTCGGCGACGTCCTGCGCGGCGACCGGCCCGGCGACCTCGACGGTGCCGCGCTCCAGCAGGCGCGCGATCACGACGCGGCCGAGCGGCGTGCGGTGATCGGTGCGCAGCGCGACCTCCGCGCGCGCGTCGCTGCGCTCCAGCAGCGGCTCGGTCGTGGCGACGAGCGCCATCGCCGGCAGGCGGATCGGCGGCTTCGATATCGCGTCGTCGATCGCGTCAGAAGCCTCGCCGTCGCGCCCTATCGAGGTGACGCCGATCGCCTCCCCCCTCGCCTCCAGCTCGCTCAGGATCGCGCCCAGCGCGACCGTCTTGCCGGTGTTCTTCGCCAGGCCGACGAGCGCCACCCGCGCCGCCGGCGCGATCGCGTCCCCGATGCGCATGGCGACTACAGCTCCGGCGCGGACGCGTCGTCGGGCGCGGTCCCCGACCTTGCCGCGACCTCCTGGGCGATGAAGGCGGCGACGTCGTTCGGGTAGGTGCCCTTCGAGAAGCCGGCGTCGAAGCCCAGCTCCTTCGCCAGCTCGTCGGAGATGCGCGGGCCGCCGCAGATCAGCAGCAGGTCGCGGCGCCTGCCTTCCGCCTCCACCAGCTCGACCAGCTCGGTGAGGTTGTGCAGGTGCAGCCCCTGCTGCGTGACCGTCTGCGAGACGAGGATCGCGTCGACCTCCAGCTCGAACGCCTTCGCCAGCAGCGCCGTGTTCGGCACCTGGCTGCCGAGGTTGCACGTGCGGAACCAGTGGTAGGCCTCCAGCCCGTGGCGCCCGTCGAAGCCCTTGAGGTTGAGGATCGAGTCGATCCCGACGCTGTGGGTGTCGGTGCCGGTGCTGGCGCCGATCACGACCAGCGGGCGGCCGATCCGCTCCGCGACGTAGGCGTCGACCTCCTCCTCGCTCATCGCTCTCGTCGCCGTGCGCACGGCCGCGAGGCGGTCGCAGTCGACCGCCTCCTGGCACTGCGCGAACAGCACGAAGTAGGTGAAGCCCGGCGTGAGCGGCTTCGCATGCACGATCTCCGGCTTGACCAGCCCCATCTTGTCGCGGACCAAAGCGAGGGCGGCCTCGCGCGCGAGCGGCCCGTGGTCGACCGGCAGCGTGAAGCTGAGCTGGACGAGGCCGTCGTCGAGGTGGTCGCCGTAGGGGCGGACCGCGTCGAGCGAGGCGCGCTGCGCGACGCTAGACACCGGCGGGCGCCTCCACCGCGCCGGCCAGCGGGTTGAGGTAGTCGCTCGCGACGTCCACGATGCCGTCGGCACCGCGGCCGCCCTCGAGCGTGCGCGAGACGTCGCCGAAGGTCGCGCGCTCCAGCGCCGCGAACAGCCCGATCTCGACGATCTCCTCGAGCATCGCGTGCGCGTCCCTCAGCACCTCGTGCGCGCGCCTGACGATGAAGCCGTCGGGCTTGAACTCGATCTCGTCGGCGAGCCCGCGCGCGGCCGTGAAGACGTAGTTCGAGCCCTCCATGCCGAGCACGCGGTCGTGGATGTGCGGCGTGAAGATCCCCTCGGTCGGGATCCCGATCGTCTGGATCTCCTGCTCCGTCGCGACGGTGATCAGGTTGAAGAGCGTGTCGCACGCGTGCGTCATGAAGAGGTTGCCGTCCATGTGCTTCGTCGGCGGCATGTACTTGACCGGGCAGTCGGGGAACAGCTCGCGCGTCAGCTGGGCGTGCGCCCACTCGTAGAGGAGCCCGTTCTCGACCGACGGCGCGATCTCGAACGAGTTGCCGATCGCGATCTGCGCGTCGGGCACGCCGCAATCGCGCGCGAGGAAGTAGTTGATGAACTGCGAGGCGACGACCGAGGGCGCGGCGTCGAGCGCGTCGGCGGTGCGCAGGTAGTTGTCCTCGCCCGTGTTGATGACGATCCCGAAGCGCCCGTTGACCCCGCGCGAGACGCGCTGGTCGATCATCGTCCGCAGGATGTTGAGGTCGCGGTAGAGGATCCCGTAGAGCGCGTCGTTGACCATGTTGTCGAGCCCCTCGGCCGCGCCCATCGCCGCGATCTCCGGCATGCAGAGCCCGGAGCAGAAGCTGGAGAGGCGCACGTAGCGCCCGTTAGCGCGCGACCACTCGTCGAGCGCCTCGCGCATGATGCGGAAGTTCGCCTGCGTCGCGAACGTGCCGCCGTAGCCCTCCGTCGTCGGTCCGAAGGGGACGAAGTCGAGCAGGCTCTGAGCCGTCGAGCGGATGACGGCGATGATGTCGCCGCCCGCCTGCGCGACGGCGAGCGCGTGGTCGCGGTCCTCGTAGACGTTGCCGGTCGCGGTGAGCACGTAGCGGTGCGGCTGCGGCTGCTCGCCGAGCTGCTCGCGCAGCGCGTCGCGCTCGGCGCAGCGCGTGCGCATCGCCGACAGCGTCGCCTCGTGCGCATCCGCTACCGCGCGCGCCACGGCCTCCGGCTCGGCCCACGGCAGCTCGCCGAGCGACAGCTCCCCCGCGCCGACCGCCTCGGCCACCTCGGCCGCCGAACGGTCCGTCTGCACCATCGCGTTGCCGATCCACGCGGCGACGCCGCGCGGCAGCCCGTCGAAGTCGGCGACGTGGTCGACGAGCGTGTTGGGGAGCGGGACGTCGTGCTGGTCGACGCCGTCGATGCCGAGCATGCGCGTGACGGTCCGCTCGACCGCCACGGTGGTCCTGCCCGCGGTCGCCTCGGCCACCTGGGCGGCGACCCTCGCCGCAGCTGCGCGGCAGGAACGCACGAGACCGGCGTCGAGTCCGAGCTTGGACCGCATCACTTCCCCCTCATCGCGATGTCGGCGAGAGGCCGGCCCCGCGCGACCCGCGTGGGCCGCGGAACCCCCCTCGCTCCCCCAGACGGCGCGTCCGCGCCGTCACGTCCGAGACTAGCGTCTCACCCGTTTGAGCGCAAAGGATCAGGCGCCAGTCCCAGCGCCCGCATCCCGCACTCCAGCAGGCCCCGCATCGCCCGCGCGACGCTCGGCGAGGGATCGTCCTGCGCGAGGAACCACTCGGCCGCGTGGACGTGCATCCCGAGCAGCGGGCGCACGTCGAGCGCGCGCAGCGAGCGCTCGACGAGGCGGCGGTGCAGCTGCGAGCGCAGCACGAGCGAGCGGTAGTCCGCGTCGTCGGGCGCCGGGCTCGGATCGCCGTCGAAGCGCGGCTGCCAGGCGCGGGCCCAGGCGCGCGCCAGCGTCCAGCCGGCGTTGGCCTTGTCGTCCAGCAGCATCTCCGGATCGAGCGGCAGCGCCTTGCGCGGGTGTATGTCGATGCAGATGCCGAGCGCGGCGATCGCCGCGAGCCGCTCGGCGGTCACGCGCTCGTGCGCGAGCGCCTGCAGCCGCGGGTCGTTGACGAGGTCGTCGAGCAGGTCGTCGACGAGCCACGGCGCGCCGCCGCTGGACTTGATCGCGCGCGTGCCGCTCGTGACCATCCCGTGCACGACCCAGTGCGTCGGGTGGATCTCGCCGCCGGCGGCGAGCCCCTCCAGCACGGCCGGGCCCTGCTGCACGAGCGGCTCCCACTCGTCGCCGACGAGCGCGAGCGACGTCGAGCCGGCCAGCAGCCCGCGCCCGGTCTCGTGCCATATCGCCATGCAGCGCATGTGCGTCGTCGGGAAGCCGTCGGGGCGGTGCAGCAGCAGGTGCCCGTCGTCGCGCTCGTGCGAGATCACCGCGCCGTCGTCCGACGTCCGCACGATCCCCTCCTGCAGCGCTCTCGCGGTGAGCGCGTGCGTGCCCTCGAGGAAGTCGACCTCGTAGAGGACGCGGTCGAAGATCACGCCGAGCCGCGCGAGCGTCGCGTCGTGGCCCGCCAGCGCCCATTCGCGCATGCGGCGCCACAGCTCCACGACCTCGGGATCGCGGTCGCCGAGGCGCACGAGCAGCCGCTCGGCGAGGTCGTCGTAGGAGCCGTCCTCGCGCGACAGCGCCGGGTCGCTCGTGCCGCCGCCGCCGACCTCGGCCGGCGCGAGCTGCTGCACGTAGCGGCTGTAGCAGCGGCCGACGAACTGATCGCTCTTGACGCCCGCGCTCTCCGGCGTCTCGCCGTCGAAGAACATCAGGTAGCCGGCCATCGCCTCGCCCATCTGGCGGCCGACGTCGCCGATCTGCGTCTGGTGCACGACGTCAGCGCCGCAGGAGGCGGCGAGGCAGCCGAGCGCGTGCCCGAGCGCGACCGTTCGCAGGTGGCCGACGTGCAGCGCCTTCGTCGCGTTCGGGTCGCAGTAGTCGACGACGAAGCGCTCCGTCGTCGCGAGGTCGCGGCCGAGGAACGGCTCGACCTGCCCCAGCTCCAGCACCGCGCCGAGCGCGACGACGCGCTCGTCGTCGAGCCGCACCAGCACGCGGTTGCGCGCCGGGTCGAGCTGCGCTTCGCGCACGACCGGGTGCGCGGTCAGCGCGCCGCCGACGGCCGGGCCCGCCTCGGCGGCCCAGCCGCTGCGGCGGCCGGCGAGGAAGACGTCGCAGCCGGGCACGTTGTGCGGCACGACGAGCGAGGCGAGCGGACCGCCCTCGGCCACGCGCGCGAGCGCCCGGTCGAGCTCGTCGAGCAGGTTCGGCGCGGCCGCGACGGCGGCCTCGTCGGTGGTGGCGTCTATCCGCACGTCATTCCCCCAAGGTTCCCCGGCGCGAGCATAGCCGGATCGCCGACGGTTGTTGACAGCCCTCTCCGCGCCTGGCTATGGTTGCCGGCAGGAGGGGGACGCTCGGCGCCGGGGGATCCACGCCGACGCCAGGCATCACGGCTCGAGCGATCGAGCCAGGGCGAGCACCCGTACCTCAACTGGCTAGAGGGGCCGCCTCCTAAGCGGAACGTTGCGGGTTCGAGTCCCGTCGGGTGCGCCTTTCGACGGCGGGCGGCTCTTCGTCGAGCCGTCCGCCGCCGACTCGCCCTGCCATCTACTCTGTGCACCCATGCCTGGAACCGTCGTCATGAAGTTCGGCGGCACGTCCGTCGCGGACGCCGAGCGCCTCAAGCGCGCGGCGCGCCGGATCGTCGCCGCCCGCGAGCAGGGCAACCGCGTCGTCGCGGTCCTGTCCGCGCGCGGGAAGACGACCGACGAGCTGATCGCGGCGGCCGACGAGATCTCCGCGACCCCGGATCCGCGTGAGATGGACATGCTGCTGTCGACCGGCGAGCGCATCTCGTGCGCGCTGTGCGCGATGGCGATCAACGACCTCGGCCACCGCGCGATCTCGCTGACCGGCTCGCAGGCCGGCATCGTGACGGACGCCTCGCACACGAAGGCGCGCATCCTCGACGTCAGAGCCGACCGCATCGAGGCGGCGCTCGAGGAGGACATGATCGTGCTCGTCGCCGGCTTCCAGGGCGTCTCGCAGATGAACAGCGACGTGACGACGCTCGGGCGCGGCGGCTCGGACACGACCGCGGTCGCGCTCGCGGCCGCCGTCGGCGCCGACGTGTGCGAGATCTACACGGACGTGTCGGGCGTCTACAGCGCCGACCCGCGCATCGTCCCCGACGCGCGCAAGCTCGCGATGGTGTCGTTCGAGGAGATGCTCGAGATGGCGGCCTCCGGCGCGAAGGTGCTGCAGCTGCGCTCGGTCGAGTACGCGCGCAACCACGGGGTCCGCATCCACTGCCGTTCCAGCTTCGAGGACGGTCCCGGTACATTCGTCGTCGGAGAGCAGGAGACCATGGAGCACGCCCTCATCACCGCCGTCACGCACTCGACCGAGGAGGCTCGCCTCACGCTGCTCGGCGTGCCCGACGAGCCGGGCGCGGCGGCGCGCATCTTCGATGCGCTCGCCGAGGCCAACTGCAACGTCGACATGATCATCCAGAACGAGCCGATCGGCGAGGGGCGCGAAGGCGCCGAGCTGTCGTTCACGGTGCCGCGCGAGGATCTGCGGATCGCGCGCGAAGCGCTGGAGCCGATCGTCGCCGAGCTCGGGATCGGCGGGCTCGACAGCGAGCCCGAGATGGGCAAGGTCTCGATCGTCGGCGCGGGGATGAAGTCGCACCCGGGCGTTGCCGCCAAGGTCTTCTCCGTGCTGGCGGACGAAGGCATCAACATCGAGATGATCTCGACCTCGCCGATCAAGATCTCGTGCGTGATCCGCGCCGACCGCGTCGCCGACGCGGTGCAGGCGCTCCACGGCGCGTTCGAGCTGGGCGAGGACGCAGTCCAGCGCGAGCAGCCGATCGGGGAGCAGGCGCGATGAGCGAGGCGCCTTCCTACCGCGTCGCGGTCGTCGGCGCCACCGGCCAGGTCGGCGGCGTGATGCTCCAGCTGCTGCACGAGCGCGACTTCCCCGCGCGCGAGATCGTCCCGTTCGCGTCCGAGCGCTCGGCCGGCAGCACGATCGAGGGCGTCGGCGTCGTCCAGCCGCTGACCGACGAGACGATCCAGGGCTTCGACCTCGCGATCTTCTCGGCCGGCGGCGCGACCTCGGGCGAGTGGGCGCCGCGCTTCGCCGAGGCGGGCGCGATCGTCGTCGACAACAGCTCGAAGTGGCGGATGGACCCCGACGTGCCGCTCGTCGTCTCCGAGGTCAACCCGGACGCGCTCGCCGACGCGCGCAAGGGGATCGTCGCCAACCCGAACTGCTCGACGATGCAGATGGTCGTCGCGCTCAAGCCGCTCTACGACGCGGCCGGCATCGAGCGGCTCGTGGTGTCGACCTACCAGGCCGTGTCGGGCACGGGCAAGAAGGGCGTCGACGAGCTGCTCGAGCAGACGCACGCGGTGTTCCACGGCGCCGAGGCGCCGGTCGAGGTCTACGCGCACCAGATCGCGTTCAACGCGCTGCCGCACGCCGGCTCGTTCGCCCCCGGGGACGACCACACCGACGAGGAGCGCAAGCTGATCGACGAGACGCGCAAGATCCTCGGCGACGAGTCGATCCGCATCAGCGCGACGTGCGTGCGCGTGCCGGTCGTCAACGGCCACTCGGAGGCGGTCAACGTCGAGACGCGCTCGCCGCTGTCGCCGGAGCAGGCGCGCGAGCTGCTGGCCGCCGCGCCCGGCGTGACGGTGCTCGACGACCCGTCCGACGACGTCTACCCGATGGCGATCGACGCCGACGGCCAGGACGACGTGTTCGTCGGCCGCATCCGCCGCGACCCCGGCAACGAGCGGGCCTTGGATCTGTGGGTCGTCGCGGACAACCTGCGCAAGGGCGCGGCGACGAACGCGGTCCAGCTCGCCGAGCTGCTGCACGAGCGCGGCCTGCTGCGCACCGCCGCGCGCGCGGCGTAACGTCAGCGGATCAGGATCACGTCGACGCCGACGTCGACCTTGCGCCAGTCGCGGTCGGCGGTGTGGGCGGGAAGGTCGAGCCGCCGTGCGAGCGCGAGGCACGCGCGGTCGGCGAGCGAGAGGCCCGCGGCGCGCGTCGGCTCCCACAAGTCGGCTGCCAGCTCGGCGTCGTCCGGCGTGAAGCCCACGATCCCGACGCCGATCGCCTCGACGCTCTCGCGCTTGTCGGCGGTGTCGATCCCGTGGGCGCGATAGCGCTGGAGCACTTCTGCCCAGTTGACGGCGGATACGACCGCCCGGCCGAGCAACCGTTCGACCGCCTGCCCGCCCGGCTCGTCCCACAGCAGGGCGATCAGCGCCGACGCGTCGAGGACGGCGTCAGGCACGCTCGAGCTCGGCCGCCTCTCGGCGAGCCTCACGACGACGCTCGGCGAGGAGCTCGTCGACCGCGCTGGTCCCGGGTCGCTTCGCGTCACGCAGCTCTGAGCGCAAACGGGCGAGGATCTCGCCCCCCCGCTCGAGCACCAGCCGGCGATCCTCGACGCGCGCTATCAGCGTCTCGCCGGGCTCGAGCCCCAGCTCCCGGCGCAACTCGGCCGGGATCACGACACGGCCTTGGGGACTGATGCGAAGTGGGACAGATCGAGAGGTACGTGCCATTACTGAATAAGTGTGGCACGCCAACGGCGAAGTGACAAGTCTACGTCCGTGCCAGTTCCCGCCGCGAGCGGACGCCGAGCTTGCGGTAGATGCTGCGGGCGTGGGTGCGGACGGTCTCGAGGCCGATGTGCAGCTGGGCGGCGATCTCGCCGTTGGAGCGGCCGCTCTGCAGCAGTTCGAGCACGACGGCCTCGCGCGGGGTCAGCAGCTCCGGGCCGCTCTGCGGCGGCGGGTCGCCGGCGCCGTCGCCCGCCGTCCGTCGCAGCACCTGCAGCCCGCGGGAGGCGAGATGGATCGCGCTGAGGACGTCGCGCGCCTGCGTCTCCTTCGACAGGCAGGCGGTCGCGCCGAACGCGAGCATCTGGTTGCACTCGGCGGGCGAGGGCCGGTTCGCGAGCACGATCAGGTGCGTGCCTGGGTGCGCGCCGACCAGCTCGCGCACCTCCAGCGGGGTGCGCATCGAGCCGTAGTTGAGCAGCGCGACCTGCGGCCGGTGCGCGGCGATCGCCGCCGGCAGGCGCTCGTGCGGGACGCCGCTCGCGCGCAGCTCGATGTGGTCGTCCTCCTCGATCAGCGCGCACAGGCCGCGATCGACGAGGTCCTCGAAGCGGGCGACGACGACGCCGACCCGTGCATGGGAGACCGCCACGTTCCGGATCGTAGCGCCGAACGGGTGAGGCGCGCCTCACCCTCACCTCCCCCGAGAGGTCCCCCGAAGATCACCCGCCGCAGGGGACGACAACGCGCAGCCCAGCGGCGAGGATGCCGATCACGGCGGGCAGGGAAGCTACCGACCGCCGTGGAGCGCCCCGGGTGAGGTTGGTCCCCCCTCCCACCCCCGGGGCGTGTCGCCCGGGCTCGGCCTACCTCCCCCTGGCCGGGCCCGGGCTCCCCCCAAAAAAGCTCCTCCCGCCCGGCGGCCGGCCGGGCGGGAGGATGCCGCCCTGTCAGGCGGGGACCGGCGCGCCGACGACGGCGCTGGACCAGTCGATGACCGACGTCGGCTTGACGACGTGCTTGTTCATGCCGAGGTCCTTCGGCTCGAGGCCGAGCGCGAGGCCGACGAGCTGCGGCAGGTGCAGGACCGGCATCGCGAGGTCGTCGCGGCCGACGGCCTTCTTCGCGACCGGCTGCTGCAGGTCGAGGTTGAGGTGGCACAGCGGGCACGGCACGACGAGGCAGTCGGCCTCGGCGTCCTGCGCGTCCGCCAGGTGCGTGCCGGCCTGCTTGAGCGAGGCTTCCTTGTTCATCGTGACGATCGGGAAGCCGCAGCACTTGTGCACGCCGGCGTAGTCGATCACGGTGCCGCCGAGCGCCTCGATCACCCAGTGCAGGTAGTGGTCGCGCGGGTGCTCGTCGTCGATCCCGAGGCGATCCTGCGGGCGCACGATGTAGCAGCCGTAGAAGGGGCCGACCTTGAGGTTCGTCAGCGGCCGCTTGACCTTCTTCTTGAGGTTCTCCAGGCCGATCTCCTCGACCAGCAGCCACAGGAAGTTCTTGTTCGTGAGGCCCTTCTCGTACGACAGCCCCTCGGAGGCGAGCGTCCCGTTGACGTGGCTCCGGTACTCGGTGTTCGCGTCGAGGCGCTCCTGCGACTCGCCCTGCGCGCCCTGGCAGGTCGAGCAGATGTTCATCATCAGGTCGGCGCCCTGCACCGCCTGCGCGAGCGCGAAGGTGCGCGCGTTGAGCGTGTCGGCCAGCTCCTGGCTGTGCTCGGCGATCACGCCGGCGCCGGAGCAGCAGGCGCGGTCGAGCTCGACCAGCTCGATGTCCAGCAGCGGCGCGACGGCCGCCATCGAGCCGTGCAGCTCGGGGGTGAAGCCGCGGCTCACGCAGCCGGGCCAGTACGCGACCTTCATGCCTGCGCCTCGCTTTCGCTCGCAGCGGCGACGGGCTCGGCGGCGGCCGCCTGCTCGTCGTCGTCCTCGTAGCCGGAGATGTAGAGGTTCAGCTCGTAGCGTCTGTCCTTCGACTCGATCGTGTCGAAGATCGACTGGACGGCCTTCAGGTCTCTGTCCGGGATTCTGTGTCCGAGCAGCGCGAGCTTCGGCGACATCTTGCCGCGCATCAGGCCCTTCACGACGACCGGCAGCGAGCTGAGCAGCTCCTGCCCGGCGGCAGGGTGGAACTTGCCGAACCACGAGTCGCCGCCGTAGGAGCGCGGCAGCAGCTCGGCCTCGTGCAGCAGGCCGTAGCCGCGGATCAGCGAGACGAACGCGCGCTCGTGGCGCTCGCCGTTGTTGCGGTCGACGATGTGGTGGTCGTTCGTCGCGACGCGGCGCAGGCGCATGATCTGGCTCATCGGCGCGACGCCCTTCGGGCACGCGTCGATGCACGTGAAGCAGTGCGTGCAGTCGAAGATGCCGTGCGGGTCCTCGGCGAGGTCCTTGAGGCGCTCGAACTGCTCGGCGTCGCGCGGGTCGCCGACGAAGCGATACGCCTTCGCGGAGGCAGCCGGGCCGACGAACAGCGGGTCGACCTCCATCGAGAGACAGTCCGAGACGCAGGCGCCGCACTGGATGCAGGCCATCGTCTGCGTGACGTCGACCATGTTCTCGTGCGGGACGACGTACTCGCGCTCGGGGACCGGCTGCTTGGCGATCAGCCATGGCGTGACGCGCTGGATCTTCTTCCAGTGGACCGCGTCCATGTCCACGATCAGGTCCTTGATGACGGGCATGTTGCCCATCGGCTCGACGAGGATCGTCGTGCCGTCGGCGTTGACGCCCGTCTTCGCGGCCTTGTCGAGGTGCGTGTGGCAGGCGAGGCCCGGTCTGCCGTTGATTCTCACGCCGCAGGAGCCGCAGATCGCGGCGCGGCAGGAGCAGCGGATGCCGACCGACCCGTCCTGCTCGGCCTTCACCTTCAGGATCGCCTCGAGCACCGAGCGGTGCGGCTCGAGGTCGACTCTGTACTCCTCGTAGTAGGGCGCCTCGCCGGACTGCGGGTCGTAGCGGCGGAGCTTCAGCGTGTACTCGGCCATGTCAGATCAGCTCCACTTTCCTAGTACGTCCGCGCCTGGGGCTGCCACTGGGTGATCGTCACCGGCGCCGTTCCGAGCGCCGGGCCGTCGCCGTTGAGCGAGACGGTGATGTGGTGCAGCCAGTCCTCGTCGTTGCGCTCGGGGAAGTCGGTGCGGAACTGCGCCCCGCGCGACTCTCTGCGTTCCTGCGCCGCCACGACGATCGCCTCGGCCACGTCCAGCATGTAGCCCAGCTCGATCGCGGCCAGCACGTCCTGGTTGAAGACGGTGCCCTTGTCGTCGATCGCGGCGTTCGGCGCCTCCTGCTTGAGGCGCTGGACAATCTCGAGCGCCGTCGCGAGCCCCTCGGCCTCGCGGTAGACCGCGACGTATCTGTTCATCGTCTCGCCGAGCTCGTTCTTGATCTCGGAGACGCGGCGCCCGCCGGTCGGGCGGTCGAGGATCGCGTCGATCTCGCCCTGCGCGTCGGCCAGCACGCTGACCGGCGACTTCGGCGTCGCGATCCCGCGCGCGCGCTGCGCGGCGTGCTCGCCCGAGCGGCGGCCGAAGATCAGCGTGTCGAGCAGCGAGTTGGCGCCGAGGCGGTTGCCGCCGTGGACCGAGACGCAGGCGACCTCGCCGGCGGCGTAGAGGCCGGGGATCGGCGTCTGCCCGTCGGAGTCGGTCTTCACGCCGCCCATGATGTAGTGCATCCCGGGCTTGATGTGGATCGGCTCGCGCGTGATGTCAACGCCGGCGAAGTCCTTGCCGATGTTGACGATCTCGCGCAGCGCCTCGAGCGTGCGCTTGCGCGGGACTCTCGTGATGTCGAGCGCGATCGTGCCATCGGGAAAGCCGCGGCCCTCGTTGATCTCCGTCTGCTCGGCGCGCGAGACGACGTCGCGCGAAGCGAGCTCGAGCTTGTTCGGCGCGTACTTCTCCATGAAGCGCTCGCCGAGCGCGTTGTAGAGGTGGGCACCCTCGCCGCGCGCGCCCTCGGTGATGAGGAAGCCGTTCTCCGCAAGCGTCGTCGGGTGGTACTGGATCATCTCCATGTCCATCAGCGGCGCGCCGATGCGGTAGGCCTGCGCGATCCCGTCGCCCGTGCAGATGAGCGCGTTGGTCGTCGGCTTGAACGCCTGGCCGGCGCCACCGGAAGCGAGGATCACCGACTTCGCGTTGAAGACCTCGAGCGCGCCCGTGCGGATGTCGCGCGCGACGCAGCCGATGCAGTTGCCGGCGTCGTCCTGCAGCAGCGTGGTCGTGAACCACTCCTCGTAGCGGTCGACCGTCTCGTGGTGCTTCATCAGCTGCTCGTAGAGCACGTGCAGGATCGCCTGGCCGGTGATGTCGGCGACGTAGTACGTGCGCGCCTGCGAGGCGCCGCCGAACGCGCGCGTGCCGAGGTGGCCGGTCGGGCTGCGGTGGAAGGTGACGCCGGCGTGCTCGAGCCAGAGGATCTCGTCAGGCGCCTCGCGGCACATGATCTCGATCGCGTCCTGGTCGCCGAGGTAGTCGGAGCCCTTGACGGTGTCGAATGCGTGCGACTCCCACGAGTCCTCGGGGTTGAGGGCGGCGTTGATGCCGCCGGCCGCGGCGACCGAGTGGGAGCGAACGGGATGGACCTTGCTGAGGATCGCGACCGACGCCCCGGCGTCGGCGGCCGCAAGAGCGGCGCGCTGGCCAGCGAGGCCCGCGCCGATGATGAGGACGTCGTGAGCTGGCATGACACGCGATCCTATCGACGCGTTCGGTGCGGTGATCTCCGAGCGGGGCGCAGGGAATTGGCCGTCAAGCCAGGCGCAGCTCGCGCAGCGGCGGGCGCTCCTCGACCGCGACGGCGGTGCGCGTGAGCGCACCCGCGGCGGTCGGGCGCGCGAGCGGCGGCGGGGCGTCGAGCGCGCGGCGGTCGACGGACGCGCCGTCGGCGAAGCGGCGCTCGGCCGCGACGAGCACCGCGTAGGCCATCGCGCCGAGCGCCTGCAGCGACTGGTGGGCGTTGCGGCGGGTGCCGAGGTCGACCTGGGCGAGCGCGTCGAGCCCGGCGTGGCGGTAGGCGTCGATCAGCAGCGCGATCTCGACGCCGTAGCCGACCGGGAAGGCGAGCTGCTCGAGCAGCGCGCGGCGCCCCGCCATCTCGCCGGCGAGCGGCTGCACGACCCCCGCCAGCTCCGGCACGTGCAGGTTCAGCAGCGGGCGCGCGAGCAGTTCCGTGACGCGCCCGCCGCCGTCGGGCACGACCTCCGCGCCGACCTGCAGCGGGCGGCGGTAGGCGCCCTTGACGAACGCGACGCCGGGGTCGGTCAGCAGCGGGCCGAGCAGGCCGAGCGTGAAGCGCGCGTCGAAGCCGGCGCTGTCGGCGTCGACGAAGGCGATCACGTCGCCGCGCGCGACGTGCAGCGCGCGCCACAGCGCGTCGCCCTTCCCGCGCGCGGGACCGTGCTCGGCGAGGATCTCCGACTCCTGCACGACCGTCGCGCCCGCGTCGCGCGCGATCTGCGCCGTGCCGTCGACCGAGGCGGCGTCGACCACGAGCAGCTCGTCGAGCAGGCCGGCGTCGCGCAGCGGCGCGAGCTGGGCGAGGGTCGGGCCGATCGTCTCGGCCACCTCGCGCGCGGGCAGCACGACGCTGACCGTCGCAGCGCCCTTGGCCGCGAGCAGGCGCTCGAGCGGGAAGTCTCCGGCGTCACAGGTGCGGCGCGCGAGCCAGTCGGCGACGGCATCCGCCGCGGTCGCGGCGGTCATCGTGCGACGCCGGCCGGCGCCGCGTCCCGGCGCGCTCCGTCGCGGTGGCGCGCGATCGCCTCCTCCAGGTGGCCGGTGAGCACGCCGAACTGCCGCTTGGCGTCGTAGGCATCCTCGCAGCGCGCTCGCCCGGCGTCGCTGAGCTGGCGGCGGCGCTGCGAGTCGCGTGCGAGCGTCAGCAGCGCCTCGCGCAGCGCGCGGCGGTCGCCGTGCTCGACGAGCACGCCCGCCTCGCCGCCGGCGAGCATGTCGGGGATCCCGCCGACGCGCGTCGAGACGATCGGGGTGCCGCATGCAAGCGCTTCGAGCACCGTCCACGGGTTCGTGTCGCCGTAGGTCGGCAGGCACGCGACGTCGGCCTGCTGCTGGAGGTCGAGCAGCCGCGGATCCGAGCGCATGAGCCGGTGGACGCGCACGCCCGGGAGGTCGGGCACCGGATCCGGCGTGACGACGTCGAGCTCGACCTCGCGGCCGAGCGCGTCCCCGAGGGCGGCGAGCAGGTCCTCCCCGCCCTTCTCGGCGAAGCGGCCGCCGATGAACAGCACGCGCGGGCGCTCGCGCGGACGGTGCTCCGCCGGCCGGTAGTGCTCGAGGTCGATGCCCGGATGGTGCTCGACCACGCGCACGCCGGGCGCCTCCTGCTCGGCGGAGCGGCGGGCCCACGCGGTGCGCGCGAGCACGAGTGAGGCGCGCCGCAGCGCGCGCCGCTCGAGCGCGCGGCTCGGCGCGATCGTCAGGTCCGCGTGCAGCCAGGGACGGCGCCATGCCGGCATCGACCACCAGTCGTGGACGGTCGTGTCGAGCGACAGCACGACGGGCGTCTGGCGCATCACGCCGCCCAGGGCGAACGAGACCGCCGGCGTGTAGAAGTGCACGACGTCCGCCGGCCACACCTCCAGCTCCCGCGTGAGCGCGCGGCGCGCGCGTTCGGACTGCACGAGATGCCAGCGCAGCACGAGCAGGTCGAGGTCGCGCTTGCGCAGCAGGCGCATCTGCCGGCCGCTCAGGGTGGCGGCCAGACCGCCCAGCGCGGACAGGCCCGCAAAGCGGGCTTCGACGTCCGGGGCGGCGACCAGACCAGCGCGGAGCGCGGCGTCGAGCTGTCCGTGCCCGAGGACATGCGTGTCGAGGTTGCCCTCGTTGAAGAAGAGCGCACGCACGATGTTGGCGTGTGACTCTACTCATCTGAGGTTAAACGCTGCCTATGTGACCGTCCCTGTACCCTACGCGCCGTCAGCGCAAGCCTGGAGAGGTGCCGGAGCGGCTGAACGGGCGCGACTGGAAATCGCGTAACGGGGGTGACCTCGTTCGGGGGTTCGAATCCCCCCCTCTCCGCCAGTTTCTCGAAGTTGGAACACGGCCCCGAAAAAACCGGGGTCGTGTTCTGGTTTCGACGGGATCGCCCGTTCTCCGGGCATTCCTGGGCCTCCTGGGCGAGAGTCCGGGCCAAGGGGACGAGCTTGGCGTAGAGCGGGGCAAGCTCTACTTCCACGGCGCCGTCGTCTTCGAGCAGAAGTCGCTTGTAGATCGCCTGGTTGATGATCCGCCGCGCTCCCGGCGAGACGAGGCGGTAGACGAAGCGGCCGGAGTCGAGGAGAACCAACGCCTCGTCGAGCGCCTCTCTCACGTCCTCGACCTCCTGGGCGGCTGCCTCCTTCCAGCGTTCGGCCTCTGCGCGCTCGTGCTCGATCCGTTGCTGCTCAGCTCGAAGAACGTCCTCGGAGACAGCGTCGCGGTAGTAGAGCTGGACCAGCTTCTGTTGCTCGGCCGTCAGCTCGCGGAGCTTTCGGTCATGGCGCTCGGACTCGCGCCGGGCGATCTTGGCCTTGCCTTCGACGTACTCGTCCAGCGCCTTTCGGAGAGCCTGTTGCGCGTCCTCGGACAAGGCGAAGTGGTCGTATATGCGTTCGACGGCGTGCTCGACGGTCGCGACGCTCAGGTGGGGTGTCTCGCACTCCTTGCCTGGTCGGATGCGCGAGAGGCAGCAGAAGTACTCGTAGTGTCTGCCGCTCTTGGAACGGTGCCGACCGAAGCTGAAGCGGGCGCCGCACCGACCGCAGAAGATCGAGCCCTTGAGGTAGTGGTGGTGCTTGGAGGAACGGTCGCCGCTGGCGGCATGAGCCTCCAAGACGTTCTGCACCCGCTCGAAGGTCGCTCGGTCGATGATCGGCTCGTGCCGTCCCTCCACCTTGACGCCGTTGCGGGTGACGATGCCGACGTAGTAGTCGTTCTTGAGCATCCGGTAGATGCTGGAGCGGTTCAGCGGCTGTGACGACCGCTTGGGTGTCTCCCGACTCCGCAACCCTGCCTCGGCCAGCAGCTCGGTCACGGTGGTGAGGGTGTAGTCGCTGGTGGCGAACAGATCGAAGGCGAGCCGCACCAGGTGGACGCGCTCGGGATCGACCTCGATGGTGGCGACCTCACGACCGCCGACGGTCTCGCGGGCATTGAGATAGCCGATCTTTGCCGGTCCGATGGTGCCGCCGTCGGCGTGCTTGCGCTCCATTCCGGCCTTGACCTTTACGCCGTCGTCACGCGAGCGAAAGGCGTTGACCCCGGCCATGATCGCGAACAGCAGAAGTCCCTGCGGGCTGTCGTCCACCGGCTCCCGCGTGGACATCAGCCGACTGCCGTTGTTGCGGATCTGTGCCAGCAGATAGAAGGCGTCGGCCTCCTCGCGTGCTACTCGTGAGAGGTCGTAGAAGATGACGTAGTCGGGTCGGACCTCGGGCAGCTCGGACAGCAACCGCTGCAACGCCTCACGGCGGATATTGGTTGCCGTGCGGCCTGGCTCGACGTACTCGGCGACGATCCGCGCACCGAGCGAAGCGGCGTAACGCCGACAAGCCTCGCGCTGCGCCTCGATGGAGGACCCGTCCTCGCTGTGCCCGGTGAGCTGTCCCTTGCTTGAGACGCGCAGGTAGATCACCGCTGTTCTTGGGGTGGCAGCGGGGGGCGTCTGCGTATTCGGCTGGGTTGGCGTTACCGACAAGTACAGCCTCCTTTCGTTGAATTACAATTCTCCCGGCGCGTTCGGTGCTTATCAATGTGTCCATTGCTGGAGCGGCTAGATAAGCGCAGACCTACGTCGCCTGCTTCTGTTAAGCCATTAAAAATGATGCCTGTCAACCCCCGACGATCCAGCAACAGATGTGCCAGACCACCGGGGGTAACGCCGCTTATGCGAGTGCGGCGATCTTCGCCCGAATCTCCTCCTTTCGTCCTTCGCTGGCCTCGGCCATCGCTTCGTGTTCGGCCTTGGCCTCTCTGGCACGAACCTCGGCGGCTGCTACCTCGGCGTCGATCGCCTCGATGGCGGACTCGAGCGCTTGGCGGGCGTCAGCAATGGCGTCTTCCGGGGTCGTCTCCCGGCGACGGGTACGCCGGGGTCTTCCCGACTGGTTGCCGGGGCGACCGGCGTAGTACGCACCGCGTACGGAGTTCGGCTTGAGCTTGTACTCGGTGGCGAGTTGGGCGAACGCATCGGGGCGGCTCATGCCGCCTGCGACCAGCTCCTCGACCTTGTCGTGGATCTCTTGGGCGCGGGTCTTCTGCTCAGCCATGAGCAGGTACCTCCTTGGGAGTAGTGACCGGACGGGTGGCAGGCAGAAAGACCGCAGTCCTTCCATCCGCCAGGCGGCCGATCACGCTGCCTCTTTGATGCGTTGGCGGGCGTCCTCAGCGAAGTAGGAGTTCAGCTCGATACCGAGCCAGTCGCGCCCCAGCTCGGCAGCGACCTTCAAGGTGGTGCCGCTCCCGGAGAACGGATCGAGCACCAGGCCGGGGCGCGTCGGCTCCATGCAGCCGCAGGCCACCAGGGGACGCGGCAGCGGGGTATCGCCCAAGTACTGCACCGCCCGCTTTGACCGACGCCATGCCTTGCCGCAGCCGGTGCAGATCGAGCTAGGCACCGTCGCCAGGATCGGACGGCGAACCAGCGCTTCGGGGAAGGTGGCGAAGTGTGCGCCGCGCCGGCGGCCAGTTGGCAGCTGCCAGGAGTCCCCAGGGTTCTTGCCCAGCGGATGCCCCTTGCGTCCCTCACGTGCCAGCCGCTGCAATCCAGTTCTGGTTCCGGCGAGCTCGCCGCGTACCTCGTCAGGTGTGATGCGCTGGCTGCCGCGTACCGGCCGGGACTTCAGCGGCATCCGTATGGCATCGAGGTCGTAGAAGTAGTCGCGCTGGCGCACCAGATGGAACAGCGGCTCCCAGGTGTTCGACAAACGGTTCTGCACCGGAGACGGCAGCGGGTTGGTCTTCACCCAGGCGACCTTGTTGCGCACGATCCAGCCGTCCTGGCTCAGTGCCTCTACCAAGCGCTCGGGGGCGAGCAGCAGCGAGGTCGTCGGCGCACCAAGGGCGTTGTCGTTGGAGTAGAGGTCGCCGACGTTCAGCCAGTACGAGCCGGTTGGCACCAGCACCCGGGCTATCTCGCGGCTGATCTGCCGCAAGTTCTCGACCCAAGCGGCAACGTGGTCTTCGTGACCGAGCTGACCGTCGACGCCGTAGTCGCGCGCCCGGAAGTACGGCGGTGAGGTGATGACTGCCTCAACGCTGGCCGGACTCAGCCCCCGCAGAACGGTCAGCGCATCGCCCTCGATGATGCGGTTGCGCGCCTTCACGAGCTGGCCTCCTCGGCGAGACGGCCGACAACCTCGCGGTGTGTGCAGACCGAGAACAGCCGCCATGCCTCCGACGGCAGCCCGGACAGCGCCCGCGTCACGACCTCCGCGCGCCGGGCATCCGGCACGCTCCAGAGCACGCGCGGATAGACGCCGTGGCGGGACTGCTCAGAACCCGAGCGGTAGTGAGCCAGGTAGGAGCGGCCCTTGCGCGCGATCGTCGCGGGCGACTCGCTCGCCATGTCCATCTCGATCAGCCAGCGGTCTTCCAGGCTGCCGACGCCGATGCGTACGAACAGGTCGGGCTTGAGTACCAGCCGGGCGCCCATCGGCCCGGTGAAGCGCCGCCAGCACGTCGGCTCGGACTCGACTCCCAGCACTTCCAGGCGTCCGGCGCGCTCGGCCTCTCCCAGTCCGACGACCAGCTCGGCGACGGCGAGCGTGTGGGCGATGTAGCGACTTCCCGGCGCGGCCAGTCGCCGGGGCTGCTGACCGTCGCGAGCGAGCAGGCGTCCGCCGACAGAACCGACGCAGTAGAGGAAGCCGTCGCTCCCGGCCCGCGCTCCGCCAACCGTCCGACCCGGTACGCGCTCGACTACCCGCCAGGTGGCGAGCCTCCGAAGCGCCCGCCGACAGCGGCGCTCGGCGTTGGCCTTCGGCCCCTGCCACCACAACGCCCGGCGCAGCTGATCCCCGGAGACAATTCGCAGTCGGGCGACGAGCTGCAAGACGTCCCGGTCGTGGTCGGTCAGGCTCGCGGCGACGTCCTCGAGCTGGCGGGCGGATACCCGGTAAGGACGACCAGGAGGGAAGTCATTCGCTGCGCTTACCTGTCGGTTCGGCCCATCAGGTCGGGGATCGCGGGCGCGGTGACTCGACGCGGCCGGACGAGCGGCAGGACGCATCACGCCTGCCTCCGTGCGCGACCGATCTCCTCGGCGTCTACCGGCTCGGCACTGGTTCCGTAGCGCTCAGCGATGGCCGCCTCGATCTCCTCGCGGGATCGTCCGAAACGCTGGGCCGACAGCGCCCGGATACGTGCCGCCTGATAGGTAGACGGTGGCAGCGGCTCGGTGTGGCCGGTGACGCTCAGGCTTCCCGCGCCGCGGCCGGTGCCGACACGCGCGGCGATCTCGAACGGCGCGAGCGATTGCAGGTCGCGTGCCTCCATGCCAGGCAGCTCACGGGCGATGCGTCTGGCCTCATCCGCTCCGGCCCGGAACGTGGCGAGCGTGGCGACGTTTGCAAGCAGGGAGGTTCGCACCGACTCGGAGAGCCGGGCGGTGGACTGCGTGGCGATGGTGACTCCGGCGCCGAGTCCACGGGCCTGCTCCAACAGCTCCTCCAAGCCCATACCCGCGCCGAGGTCGGTCAGCGCCTGCGTCTCATCGAAGTAGAGGAAGACCGGACGGCGCAGCTCCGGCGCGATCGCTGCTCGTGCCGCGACGGCCGACCAGACCGCATACGTCACCGTCGCCCCGATGAGCCGTGCGGCCGGTGCGCCCAGCACGCCGCTGGAGAGCGACACCAACAGCCATCCGCGCTTCTGCAGCAGACGCCCGATGTCCAAGCGAGGGTTCGGCTGACCCAGGACGGCCCGCACCGCCGGACGTCCGATGAGGCTCAGCACTCGTGACATAGGTGCGGCGATGTGTTGCGCCCGCTCGGCCTCCGAAAGCGCCTCAAACGTCTGCCACTGTCCGATGAGCAGCGGGTCACGCAGACGGCCAACCGCAGCGTGGCGGCGCGTGGGATCGAGGAACAGCGCGGGCCAGTCGGTGAGGGTTCCGCCGGACTCGGCCAGCGTTCGCAGCCCCAGCCGCAGGTAGGCGTCGGTACGCGGTCCCCAGGCATCACGGAACAACGAGCGCAGGACGCTCAGCAGCACGTCGGCGCGCAGGTCGGGGTCACCGCTTCCCAGCAGGTCGACGCCGGGGATCGGGCCGCTGTCGCTCGGGTCGATGACGGCGATGCGGTCGTGGTGCTCCGGTGGCACGCGGTCCAGCACGTCGCCGATGAGGTCGCCCTTCGGATCGAGGACGAAGCCGCCGAAGCCGCCCGCGATGTCCGAGAGGATGCCGCGCCCCAGCACTGCCGACTTACCGGAGCCGGTGCTTCCAAGGAGCAGGGCGTGGTGGCGTGCCGCCTCCGTCGTCAGCGCCACGGGCCGGGGCTTGCCGTGATGCTCAGCTACCAGGAGCGGGCGACCGCTGCGGGCCAACGCCTCACGCGGAGCGACCTGACGGGCAGCGCCGACCTGTACGCCTGGCATGACATCGCTGCCGAGCGGCCAAGCGAGCAGGGGCAGCAGCTCGCCAACACTCACCCAACCGCTACGTCGTCCGGTTCGGGGGAACGCCGAAGCTACATGCGACCAGCGCCGGCGGATGACCAGCCCGTCATGCGCCATGCGCCGCGTACGCAACACCGCCGCCACCCGCGCGGCCAGCCCTTCGGCGGCGCGGACACTCCCGGCCTCGACCAGCACCAGGCCGGATGCGAACAGGCCAGGGTCCGCCAGCTTGGTCTGCCAGGCACGTTCCCGCTGACGCTCCGTTGTAGAAGGAGCGGCGGTCAACTCCGAACCACCGGCCGGATGGCCAGGACGCAGCGCCCACCGCACCACGACCTGTTGGCGCTCGTGCAGCGGCAGCAGGGCCGCCAGCAGTGCTCGTCCAGCTCCCTCGGGGTCGGCGGTGCTCAGCGCCGAGCGATGCCGAACGCCGATACCCAGCACCAGTACCGGGGAGAGATCAGGCGCGGAGGATTCAGGTTGAACGCGCAGGCCGGGGACGGCTGCGCCGAGCTGCGCCCGGACAGCTCCGACGAGTGAGGCGGGCAGATGCAGCCGGTAGGTGATCTCCTCACCATGCGCCGCGACTTCCGCGACCAGCTCGACGGTGGGCGCCAGCCCCGCCAGCGCGGTCAACGCCCGCAGCGCCGCATCCGGGCCGGTGTCCAGCGGAAAGGTGACGCTCAGGGCAACGCGGCTTGAGCGCATAGCCGATTCCCGCCTCGCCTCGGTAATGACGACGGCTGCCAGCAGTCCACCACCGCCGATGCTTGCGATCAGGGCCGGAGCCAAAGCGCTACTCATGAACGCTTCTCCCGACGAGCTCGCTTATCTCGTTCTGCCTGTGCCCGTCTGCGCTTCTCTTGTACTCGGCGCTTGCCGAGCTGGAAAAACACGAACGCGAGTTGTTCGCTGTCGATCTCCTCGCGCATAATCCCCCTAACCCTGATACGTCGTTGCATCTAGTCGCACCTCCTTTCGCTACTTACATGATGTGTCTCCTTGTTCGCCTTATGTTCGGTTACTTTTACTATGCGCTACGGGCCCTCGGCTCGTCAATGACGTTTTCGTTCAACGGGTGTAGAACCACACCAGCCGCGCGACCACGACCATCACGAACACCGTCACCAGTTCCGGCATGGAGCCGGTGAGCAGACAGGCGAGGGCACGCAGCGCGACGACTACCGCGAGAATTGCTGCTGCGACCTCAACTACCGAACGTGGAGACATAGCCTAAGCAGCGTTTATTAAATTATTCTTTACTCGGCCAGCGCGTCGTGCCGACAGTCGCGCTCGCGCATCTGTCGCAGGACGCTGATGTCGATGACGGTTGCCGTCTCACCCTGCCGGTGGTCAGGAGTCGCACTGGTCATGCGTGACTCGATCGCAGGCGACAGAAGGGCGCAGACCAGCCACGCCAGCGCCAGCCCTCCGAGCACCAGCACGGTGAGCATCCCCGCGAGGAGAGCTACCGACACCGATCGGGGGCATGAAGCGGCGAACAGAACGCTGTTGAGTTGGGAGTTCATGCGGCTAGCGTGGCAGCGCTACTGGGGGGATAGCTCGGCCATAGTCCGTACGATTTCGCTGGCAATGTCGGAGCAGTTGCGACCAGCTCTCAAGGCAGCGATCCACCGGCTTGCCGAAGGCTCGGGAGCCACGATTGCAGCGGTGACCAGTGAGCCCGACCTGATGACGTTGGGCTGCGTCGTCGTCGAAGCCACCGACGGACGCAGCACGCCACCACTCGACTTCATCGCCGGCGTGGTCATCGTGTTTCTCGAACAGGCAGCCGACTCATTGGAGGAGCTGCCCCACGCCGGCACTACGCCCAACCGCGCCGCTGCTGCTCGAGCTGCCCTTGCCCTGGAGCCAGGAACCCAAGGCCGTCCCCTGCGCGGCCGACGAGGGCAGACCGGCCGTCTTGGCACCGTGGCACGGTGGCTGAGCTACGAGACCGGAAGCCTGTCCAAGCCCCGCCAGGACGGACGCAGCCCGTTCGATGCCCTGCTGGACGATGTAGCCGAACACCTGATGCGGCGGGAAGTCGAGCACCGCATCACTGAGCAGCGCTTGGCCCAGCAAGCCCGCCGCCCGCCGTTGGAGTCGGCTATGCGCGTGGACTGGCTGGCGCGCTTTGAGCGCTACTACGCCATGTGGTCATACGTCTCAGGTGTCCGCAGCGATGTCGAGCTGGCCGTTGCGAGCCTCCGCAGCGGCGAGCCGGAGGACCCCGACTACTTCACCCGCAAGTCGCTCTACTACCTCGCTTGCTTCCTGCGCGATCTTGAGGCGTTCACCCGCCAGCGCGGCGGCCTGTGGATCATGCCCCACCCCAAGGCCGAGAACACTGTTGCCGACGCTGTCTGGCTTCTGCGCAAGCCCACGCCGCTGACCGAGCTTGATGAGTCCATGTTGCGCTTGGCCGTAGATGCCATGCCCGAGGCGGCGGTCTTCGTCAAGTTCACCTACACCGACCAAGCTCTGCAACGCTTGGTTGTGAACTGGCGCGAGTGGATCGACTCATGCGATTGCCCGGATGTTGAGCAGCCGGAGGCGAACTGCCGGGTGCACCAGACGATCGGGTGGGCGCGTACGTTCATGGGCATCCTCGATGCGCAATGGGATCTCCTGGCGGATTGGTATGAGGTGCCGCGTACCGGCACTGTTGTAGATCCTCCGCGTCTGACTCACAAGAGGCTGCCTGCGCCACCCGCGTAGCAGGTCAGCAACTCCATCAGCGGTTGTCCGCTCTTTCTGCCCTGATCTTGATTTTCGCGCCGATCCAAGCGCAGGCGACGAACGAGGAAAAGAAGAAGACGTAGCCGACGGTAGTTTCGCGAAAGACCGCCATAGCGATGCTGGCAGGTATGCCCGCCGCAACGAAGCCCCAGAAGCCTCCGACGACGCCAGCGAAGAAGAGATCTACCCTACTGAGAGCTGACGCAGGCGCTTGAGGCAAGACGGGCGCAGAGACGGGCATTGCAGATGACAACGGTGCAGTGCCCGATGTCGAACGAAGCTCAGCATCGGCTGGCCCGACTGCACACGAGGGACAGCCAGGACGCCGAGGCACCGGCTTTGCCGCGAACGGGCCGAAAGGATGCTGAATGAACAGTTGCGGGAGGGGCTGCCCGGCGCTCTCTGCCGCAAGCGCGCGCGCGAAGGAAGATCGCCTGTCGAGAACTCCGTGGCACAAGTGAACCGAGTACTCGATGATCGACAGAACCTCGGCATTGACAGCGCTTACCCCGCGCACGTGTGCGTCGTCAGGCCGGAACCCGTCCCAGCACAGGAAGCACGGGAAGCGCGGGCTGCGCTGGACAAAGACCTCACCGCCGCCACCGGCGTAGAGCGCAGGGAACAAGGCTGGGATATCAAGACTCAGCGCCCGACGCCCGATCCGGCGCTGAGCTGTGCGGTCATCTGTGGCTGCAACAATCAGGTCGGCATCGCCGAGGAGGCCGTCGATGTCGCGATCCGACATCCCGTCATCGACGTAGGACGGCACGCCATCGACGCGCAGGTTGGGGACGCGCGCGAGGTAGCCCGCCAACCCCTTGGCCTTGTTGACGCCGACGTGCTCTCGCGACAGAACGTGCCGAACGAGATTCACGTCCTCCAGACGGTCACCATCTACGAGCCGCAGACGACCGACACCGCCGTTCGCCAGCTCCCGCGCAATCTGCGATCCAACCGTACCGACCCCGACAACGACCACAAGCTTTTCCGCAAGCAACGCAACATTGACGCGATGCTTGATCCGCTCGAAATATTCGGATGAACCCTCTGTCATATGAACACGCCCATTGACATACAGCCCCAGGCTTGACGATACTTAAGCTACTAGCTAACTAACCGTTTACGGAGGTGGTATATCGAAGGCAGAGTAGGTGGCGGACAAGGGGAGCGACCGCTAGGCAAGGCGTCGCAACTCGATGCGTACCTCAGCGAGCATCCGCTGACCCCCGAAGAACGAATCGCGCGCGAAGGCGGCCCGATTCCAGAGCTGCGCTTGAAGCCCGATGTCTCAGTAGAGGCTGAAGATCTTCGCACCAAGGAGCTGCTAGGCCAGCTCACCGAAGGAGTCCGTAGCGTGGCCGTCAGTGATCCCGACACCGGCGTCACCGGCGTGCTCGTCCCGGCAGACCGGTACGTCGAGCTGGTCGCGAGAGCGCTCAAGCAGAAGAACTCGTGGATCGCGGATCCTGAAGGTCGCTCGTTTCCCACAGGTCTTGCCGACGCCGACGTCGAGCAGGTCGATCAGGCGTCCTGGCAACCTGTTGAGCGTCGGTTGCGCTGAGGCCCGGTCAGTCCCAGGGTCTCTTATCGACACGCACCACCGGCTCGAACGACCCGTCCTTGACGAGGTCGCCGTTCAGCGTGGGCTGCACATCCGCGTCGCCAAGCGCGACAGCTGCCATCCGTGCGGCACGCTCCATCGACGTCAGCGGCTGGGCAGTCAGGTCATCATCAAGCGCAGTAGCCTTCCCCACTACAGCCTCCTTCGGTTGGAATGAGCCGTAGAGCCTACTGTGCCGGAATGCGGTGCGCCATTCCTGCGCTCCGCTTCTCGGGGGCTTGTCACGTCTACGAGACATCGACGCCGTGCGTCTCGGCGATCCGCTTGATCTTGACCCCGTCGGGGCCGAGAGCTCGCAGGCCGCCGCTGGCGTACTCAACCTTCTGATCCTCTTCCGGCGTGCCCTTGGCGTTGTGCTTTCTCTCGTCGGCGTGCAACCGGCCCATGCGATGACGAATCCACCCAAGCACGCCCTGGTAGTCGAAGCGGTTGCAGTCCTCCTGACCGATCCGACCGTCGAGCGCTCTGAGGTAGTTCAGGTCGCCGCGCCAGAAGGCTTCTCGCGCCAGATCCATACTGACGAACTGCTTGGTGTCCTCCCCTCTGGCGTCTCTAGCAGCCAGGTCGGCGAAGTGCTTGACCATCCTCTCGGCGCGTCCCTCGCCGTACTTCCCGACCCGCAGCTGGTGGAGGAAGCTGGTGCAGGGGAACGACGCAGCTTGGGCGGACGGCTCGATCCAGGCCAAGCAGAAGACGACCACGATCACAGCCGGGACGAAGCGAAGGCGCATCGGTTCTCCTTGCGGATAGGCGGAGCCGACACGCGGGCAGCACCGTTTCTACGCGCTGCCCGCGTGTCGTTGCTCTTGCATCGGGGGGATTTGCGCCCGCTTGAGGACTTTCGCCGCCTCGAGCGGGCATTCGGGCGGCCGGGTAGCCCGGCCAGGGGGAACACAGAATATATGCTATGGATCGGAAGGTCGCAAACCGTAACGGTCGCGGGCCGTGCGACCCGCCCCTCCCACCAAAGCCCAGCTCGGCGCTGCCATCCGCCGTCTGCGCAACGAAGCCGACCTCACGCTTGAGGATCTGGCAGCCGCCGCCGACATGCACGTCACCTACCTCTCCGGCATCGAGCGCGGCAAGAACAACCCGAGCTGGACGAAACTCGCCGGACTGGCGACCGCGCTCGACATCCCCGTATCGGCCATCGCCGAAGCAGCCGAGGCCGAAGCCAAGGCGTAGAGCGACGGCTCCGAGCCGTCAGCAGCTCTTGCCCCTCATGTCGTACGGCGGCAACCGAACAGACGTTGAGTGCGACTCGCCGTTGCTCTGCCACAAAACACCTGCTAATGCGGAAGAAGCACGACTTCGGCTACCCGTCAGCCGGTTAATCTGTCACTGCGAGGGCGAAATCCGACGAGAACTCGCAGTGCTATGCAGAAAAGAGACGTCAACCCGCTTCTCGCCGTCGTCGGCATCCTGGTGTCGGTGTTGCTGGCCGCGACCTCGCTGTTCGTCGCCGGCGTTGCCGTCGGCATGGTGCTCGGCGTGGCGATCTCGCCGTATGTCGGCCGCGCGTCAGTCCGGCTTGCGCAGCACCTCGGGCAAGGCCGTCCGACTGCCAGACGCTCCAACACCTTGACCGGCTCAGGCGAGCAGACCTAACCTCGGCCGCTTCCTTTCCCCAAGGTGCCCCGGACGACGATTACAGCGCCGCCCTGGGGCGTGAGCACAGGAGACAACAGCTCCCATGCCCGACGAGCAGCCTACGACGGAAGCACGCGCCACCGCCTCAGACGACATCACCGACGAGGTCTTCCGCCTCCTCAGCGAGCGCTATCCGGCCCTTGTCCCGATCGAGGAACTGGTGCGCGAGTTCACCTTCCCAAACAGACCGGAGCGCTCGACATCCGCGATCTTCGTCGACGAAGCCGTAGACCGGCTCTACCACGACGGACTTGTCCACCGGATCGGCGGCTTCGCGTTCGCCGCTCGGCCCGGCGTGCGCGCGCTCGAGCTGTGGACGTGACCCCGAATCTGACGCCCTAGCCCGGCCTCACGACGTGGCTCTGAAGTGGGGCTCCTGCTGCACCTGCTCCGCCTCGGCGATCAGCCGCGAAAGCGGCATGTCCAAACCACGCGCCAGCTTGAGCAGCACGGCGAAGGTCGCGTTGATCTCCCCCCGCTCCATCGCACCGATGTAGTTGCGGTGGAGTCCCGAGCGAGCCCCAAGCTCGTCCTGCGATACCGCCTGACGAGCCCGCGCCACAAGCACCGCCCGTCCCAATGCCTGATGCTCCGGCGAGTGCTTCTTTGCAGACATTCCGGCCTCCCCGAATCGGAGGGCCGGGGACGATCCCTTTCCGGCCCTCGTGAATACGAAGGCCGGAAAGGGATCAGTGCTGGCGGTGCTCGGTCAACGTGCCTGAGGAACGGAGCGCCGAAGGCCGTATGCGCCGCTCGTGCGCTACCGCGAACTTCTGGACTGAGGTAGATCGAGCGGAATCCTCGTCGGCCTGACTGCCCATCCTCCTATTCGACAGGAGGAGGATGGGCAAATGGTTCTGTGGTTTCTGCTCATTCTCATTGGGATCTCGTGGGCACTCGACTGGCACACCCACGAGCTGTTTGACAAGGCGCACATGCTGCTTGCCACGGGTGGGAGTCTCGCGGTGGCGGGCGTGGCGGCAGCCAAGCACAACGATGCTGCGATGCGCTGCATAGGGAAGCGCGGCATAAGCCAAGCTGGGCGCTGCCCATCGCTCCAGTTCGATCCGACTCCGCACCCGCGGCTTGGCGCAATCGTCATCGGTACCGGGAAGGATCTTCTGTTCGTCCTCGTTGGAGCTTGCATGGCTGGCCTGATGAAGCTGGCTTGGAACAGGCTCAGTCCGGCAGACGACGGATAGCCCGCACAGCCTCAGCCGCTTGCCGCCGGGCTTGTCGGCCTACCGGCTCCATGAGAAGCTCTACCAGGGCTTCAAGGGAGGCTTGAGGGTTCAAGCCTTGTTTCCGGCTTCCCGTACCGGCCGGGGCGCCGTCAGGCGTCCGCGCCGCGCTGGCGGCGGGCGGGGGCCGTGCCGAAGATGTGGTCCCAGAAGGGGGCGCTGACGCCGTAGCCGCTGTCGCCGTCCTGGAAGTGGTGGCGCATGTGCAACTCGTGCAGCGTGCGCGGGAGCCACGCTCTCGGGCGTCTGCCGCCGGGCAGGTGGTGCACGTAGTAGTGGAGCATGTCGTAGGCGAGGTAGCCCGCCCAGAAGCCGGCCGCGAACGGCAGCGCGTCGGTGCCGCCGAGCACGACCACGAACAGGCCGTAGAAGGCGGCCGCGAGCGGGACGCTCACCGACGGCGGCATCACGAGCCGCAACGGGTCGTTGGGGTGGTCGTGGTGGACGCCGTGGATGATCCAGTGCATCCGCGCGCCGATCCCGTAGTCGGGCTCGAAGTGGAAGACGATGCGGTGCAGCCAGTACTCGGTCAGCGTCCAGAAGACGTAGCCGCCGGCCGCCCACAGCAGCGCCTCGCCGAGGCCCATGCGGCCCAGGGCGGTGCCGAACGCGATCGCGATCGCCGGCACGAAGATGAACAGCGGCACGCTCCAGTGCACGCGCGAGAGCCTGTCGAGCAGGTTGGACTCGAACATGCGCGGGGAGGCGCGCAGCACGTCGGAGCGCTTCATCTCCGCCAGCTCAGCGCGCCGGGGGTAGCTCGCCATGGCGCCTACGATACCCACCCGTCGGGGTTCCTCAAGTCCCAGCGATCGGCGTCGTTCAGGCGGCGCCGGCCGCGTCCGGCTCCGCGCTCGTCGCGAAGACGATGTGGCTGCGACCGAGCGCGACGTAGCCGTGGTGGCTGTGGGGGCGCGACGGGTCGTCGAGCGAGGCGATCTCGACGTCGGTCAGCGCGATGAACTCGCGCTCGCCCGCGTTGAGGTGGTCGGTCAGCCGGCTGCGGTAGCCCTCGGCCGGCAGCCGCACCGTGCCGATCAGCCGGTAGTGCTCGGTTTCGACGACGATCCGCTCTTCGCGCTGGTTCATGCGCGCGACCTTACCTCACGCGCCTGCCGGCGTTAGGGGTACAGTCGTGAACGTGCGCGTTCTCGGGAGGATCGCCGCAACCGTCGCCGTCGCGACCACGATCGCCGCCGCTCCGGGCGCCGGTGCGAGAACGCTCGTCTCGATCAGCGGCGTCGCGACGCCGGCGATCAGCGCCTTCACGCTCACGCCGCAGACGGTGAGCCTGACGATCGACACGAGATTCTCGACCGACGTCGCCGGCGAGCTGCCGGGGACGGTGACGAAGGCGGTCATCTACTTCCCGCACGGCCCGCGTGTGAACGGCCGCCTGTTCCCGAGCTGCGACCCGAAGCGGCTCCAGCGCTTTCGGGGCGCGCCGTTCGCGTGTCCGGCCGGCTCGCGCCTCGGCGGAGGCACGGCGCTCGGCACCTCGCCCCAGTTCACGGGGGTGATCGAGCACCTGAAGGTCGACCTCTACAACGGCGCGGGCGGCCGCAGCATCGTCTTCTACCTGCGCGGCGAGAACCCGGTCCTGCTCGCGGGCATGATCGTCGCGCCGTTCACCGCGCTGCGCGGCGGCAGATGGGGCTACCGGCTGACGCTGCCCGTGCCGCACGACCTCCAGGAGATCGCCTCGGGGATCTTCGCCTCGCTGCTCGACTTCAAGGTCACGACCGGCGGCAGCGTGCGCCGCGGCGGGCACCGCTACGGCTTCATCGAGACGCTGGCCTGCCCGCCGGGGGCGCTCGTGCCGGTGCGCGGCGTCTTCAGCTTCCTCGGCGGCAGCTCGGCGACAAGCGACTCCTACATCGCCTGCGGGCACAGATAGCGTCGCGAAGCGGCGGCCGTGGGTGCGCCGGGTCGCGCGAGACCAGGGAAACATCACCGGCTCTCGACCGGCGCACGCGCCGCGTCTGCCCCCTAGGTCAGCACACACACATGGGCAGTTAGCCGGCTTCTAGATTTTTGTCCGCCAGCCTTTCTGTGCGCTATGATCTCGGCGTCGGGCAGGGACGGCGCGGGCAGGTTGGTCGCGACGTGCCACCGGCGGAGATTCCGCCAGTCATAGCCCCTTTCCGGCGCTCAGCCGCTTCGACGGACACCGAGCCCGCAGCGACCGAAAGGGGAACACGAACACGCGTGCGCCACGCCGCACGCTCTCGTCAGGCTCATCGCCTGCGAGTGCCCGCGCATGCACGGACCTCGGTCCCGCGCTCGCCGGCTACCCACCGCCGCCCAGTGCGGCCAATAGCAAAGGACACCAATGCGTAACCGCAGCAAGCTCCTGCTCGCCGGTCTGTGCACGACGTTCCTGCTCGCAGCAGCCGTCGGCACCGCATCCGCCAACCACCTCAGCATCAACGAACAAAACCACAGAATGACGTGGAGGGAACTCATATTTGTCTTCAGCGTCGGGACTGCGGTCACGTGCGAAGTCACCCTCGAAGGCAGCTTCCACAGCAGAACGATCGCCAAGGTCACCAACGCTCTAATCGGCCACATAAACAGAGCTAGCATCGCAACTTGCACGGGCGGCAGCGCGACGGTCCACAGGGAAACGCTCCCCTGGCACGAGCCATACACCAGCTTCACCGCAGTTCTACCCAGGATAGAAACCGTCACGATCGGCCTCATCGGCGCCCGCTTCCGAATAAGAAACTCCGTCGAAACATGTGAGGTCGGCACCACCCAAACGGAACCCGGCCTCGGCGTGATCAGGCTCGGCACACAAGGCGAAGCAAACTCGATCGAGGCCAGGGGCACCATAAGACTCGGTGGCGGCTTCCTCTGTGAATTTGCCACCGGCAGCTTTGCCGGAACGGGTACCGTGAAGAGCGCCGGCGGCGCCACGATCTTCATCAAACTAATATAGTCACACCCTGTTTTTAGAAATGCCGATCGAGGGAGCGCTCCTTTCGGGAAACTCCTCGAACGTTGCCGATCGGAATATCGAGCGCTCTCCGCGCTCACTGACTTCAAAACCGCCGCCCAGCGCGGCCAACAGCAAAGGACAGCAATGCGTAATCGCAGCAAGCTCCTGTTCGCCGGTCTGTGCGCGACGTTCCTGCTCGCAGCAGTCGTCGGCACCGCATCCGCCAACCACCTCAGCATCAACGAACAAAACCACAAAATAGTCTGGAGGGCAATCGAACTCAACGCCAGCGCCGGCAGCAACATTACGTGCGAACTCACGCTCGAAGGCAGCTTCCACAACAGAGTGATCGCCAAAGTCGCAGCCGCCCTAATCGGATACATGAACAGGGCCAGCGTCGGCACCTGCACAGGCGGCAGCCTGACAATCCACACGGAATCGCTCCCGTGGCACGAGCAATACAACAGCTTCACCGGAACCCTACCCAGAATAACCAGCGTCAAGATCGCCCTCGTCGGCATCCGCTGGCGCCTCAGGAACTCCGCCGAAACATGCGAGTTCGGCACCACCCAAACAGAACCCGGCTTCGGCACAATCGCACTCGGCGCAGAAGGCGAAGCGACCTCGATCACAGCCAGCGGCACCATAAACCTCGGGGGCAACTTCCTCTGCGGATTTGCCACCGCCACCCTCTCCGGCAGGGGCACCGTAAGAACCGCCGCCGGCGGCACGATCTTTGTCAGGCTAATATAGCCATAACCCCACCTGTGGGACTGACAATCGAGGGGGCTCTCAGGAAGCCCCCTCGTCTCCGACGCGCGGACGTGGGATTCTCGCGTGCCGGCTTCGATACCGCCGCCCAGCGCGGCCAACAGCAAAGGACCACAATGCGTAATCGCAGCAAGCTCCTGCTCGCCGGCCTGTGCGCGACGTTCCTGCTCGCAGCAGCCGTCAGCACCGCATCCGCCAACCACCTCAGCGTCAACGAACAAAACCACAAAATAGTCTGGAGGGCGCTCGAATTCAACGCCAGCGCCGGCAGCAACATTACGTGCGAACTCACGCTCGAAGGCAGCTTCCACAGCAGAACGATCCAAAAGACCGCAGGCGCCCTAATCGGACACATCAACAGGGCCAGCGTCGGAGTCTGCACCGGCGGCAGCCTGACAGTCCACACGGAATCGCTCCCGTGGCACGAGCAATACAACAGCTTCGAAGGCACCCTACCCAGAATAACCAGCGTCACGATCGGCCTCGTCGGCATCCGCTGGCGCCTCAGGAACTCCGCCGAAACGTGTGAGGCCGGCACCACCCAAACAGAACCCGGCTTCGGCAGAATCGCACTCAACGCGTTGGGCACAGCGACCTCGATCGAAGCCAGCGGCAGCATAAGGCTCAGGGAAGGCTTCCTCTGCGGATTCGCCACCGGCAACTTCACCGGCAGGGGCACCTTGACAACCCCCACCGGCGGATCAATCACCGTCAGGCTAATATAGCCTCATACTGATCGTAGGACTGGCAAACGAGGGGGTGCTTCCAAGGAAGCACCCCCTCGCAGGTTAACGCCGCACATACCCGCGTTCCACGGCCGCGAGCTTCTGCGAAGCCGCCGGCGAGCGCGGCCAGCAGCAAGAAAGACTGACTCAACCCGTCTCTGCGGCACGCTCTGGAGATGACGTGCCTGACGGGAATCCTGTTTGCCATTCGGGAAGCAGGGAAGGTTCGCGCGCGGCGAGACCGGTCCTCCCCATGATCGGGCCCCGGCCTGGGATCGCCGGCACCGGCCCTTCGGTTCCCTTCGCCGAAGGGCCGTGCGTCGGCGTGCGGGACCTCGAGAAGCTGGTCGTGGCCGCATGCGCTCAGGCGATGCGGGGTACCGGAATCGCAGCGGACGCGCGTGCAGCAGGGTCGTCAACAGCCATGCCGGCCAACACCGAGCCCTCCCAGTCGCGCATTCAGGGGTTCCGGCACGAGGCGATGCTCTACGCCGGAGAGCGCGGCTTCGCGGAGGGCGCGCTGCGCTTCCTTCGCGAGGGGGCGGCGCGCGGGGAGCCGGCGCTGGTAGTGGTCTCAGCGGCGAAGATCGCGCTGCTGCGGGCGGCGCTGGGCGGGGACGCGGAGCACGTCCGCTTCGAGGACATGGGGCGGATCGGCGGCAACCCGGCGCGGATCATCCCGGCGTGGGCCGCGTTCGTGCGCGAGGCGGGACCGGCCGGGCGGCCGCTGCGCGGGATCGGCGAGCCGATCTCGGCTGAGCGGTCGCGGGCCGAGCTGGTCGTGTGCCACCGGCACGAGTCGCTGCTGAACGTCGCGTTCGACAGCGCCATCGCGCCAGGCTTCCGCCTGCTGTGCCCGTACGACACGGCCGCGCTGGACCCGGCGGTCGTCGCGCACGCGCGCTGCACGCATCCGCTCGTGCAGGACGCCCAGGGACGCGTGCGCACGAGCGCGGCATTCCGCGGCCTCGAGGCCGCGGTCGCGCCGTGCACGGCGCCGCTGCCGCTCCCGGCCGTGGGCGCGCAGACGATCCCGATCATGCCGGCGGGTCTGCGGTCGCTGCGCGCGGCGGTCGCGCGCCGCGCTACGCGCGCGGGGCTGGCGCCGAAGCGCCGCGAGGATCTCGTGCTGGCCGTCGACGAGCTCGCGACCAAGAGCATCCGCCACGGCGGCGGGGCGGGCACGCTGACGATCTGGGAGACGAGCAGCGCGCTCGTCTGCGAGGTCACCGACCGCGGCCGCCTCGAGCACCCGCTCGCCGGCCGCGTGCTGCCCGAGCCCGGCCAGATCGGCCGCTACGGCCTGTGGCTCGTCAACCAGCTCTGCGACCTCGTCGAGCAGCGGACGCTGCCGCACGGGAACCTCGTGCGGGTGGGATGAGGCGGGGGTTGGGAGCGGGGCCGGCGGATGGGCGCGGGTGGTTTCGAACCACCGACCTCTCGCGTGTGAAGCGAGCGCTCTCCCACTGAGCTACGCGCCCTCAGCCGTGGATTGTATGGGGTTCCCGCCGCCGCGGGCCGTTCCCCCGGCCCCACGCGCGGCGTGGGCAGCCCACCCGCGCCGCGCGGCTTGCCTTCCGTCCGGGCTACTTGGCTCTGGGCTTCGGGCAGCCGGCGACCCGCAGGTGCGAGCTGATCTGCTTGACCTTGCCGTTCTGGCCGATGAGGTCCAGCTGCGCCGTCTGGCCCCTGGCCGTCTTCGAGCACAGGTCCATCGTCGTTCCGAGCGAGCCGTTTCTGCTGTCGCCGAGCAGGCGCAGCTTGAACGATCTGATCGGCACGTCCGGCGCCGTCGGGAACGTCGTGCGCAGGTACCGGTTGTTCACGATCGAGATCTGCCCGATCAGGTCGAATGACACCTGGCCGCGCAGCGCCACGAACAGGTCCGGCAGCCCGTGCCCGTTCTTGACGAAGTAGACCTTCCCGGCCAGCGGGTCGCGCAGCAGCGGCGTGAAGGCCACCGCCGTCCCCGCCTGCGCGTGCGCGCACTGCGCGATGTCGGCTTCGAACTGCGCGCGCGTGCAGGCGTCCTGGATCACGGTCAGGCGCGCGTTGATCGAGCCCGGCAGCGTCACCCGCACGTATCTCAGGTTCGCCTGCCCGGGCGGCATCGTGATCTTCGTCATCAGCGGGGTGGTGCGGTTCTTCGCGATGTGGCCCTTGCCGCCGACGTACAGCGCCATGCTCGGCGCGAAGGCGAGCGCCGAGCATCTGCCGACCTCGAAGTGCGAGGAGACGTTCGCGGTCGCACCGCTGACCGAGCCGACCGTGGCGTCGATCGACTTCGACGCGCAGCTCGTCGGGTTGACGATGAAGTTCGACCGGTCGATCGAGACGCGGATGTCGCGCACATCGAGCGGGATGCCTTGCAGGATCGTCGGCAGCGGGTCGGAGACGACCCGCAGCGTCGAGTCGTGCTTGTCGACGGACAGCGCCGCGCGCACGTTGACGTTGCCGAGGTCGAACGGGCCGGCCACCGCGGGCACCACGATCGAGAGCCCGAACGGCGCGCCCTTGTACGGGCCGGTCAAGTATGCGCGACCGGTCGTGATGTAGAACGGGTTCGGCCCGGCGCCGGCGCCAACCGTCACGTCGCCGATCTTGGTGCCGTCGGGGCAGGCGCCCCGGGCGGCGTCGCCCTCGGCGCACAGCGTCGCGTTCGCGACCTTGCCGAGCAGGCCCTCGGGCATGTGGACCGTCAGCCCGGCGAGCTGCTGGTCGGCGTCGCCGCGCGTGAGCCGCAGGTTGAACGTCGTGGTCTTGCCCGCGCCCGTGTCGGCGGTGCCGGCGTTCAAGCCGGGCGAGAACGCGCTGCCGAGGCAGGGCGCGCCGTTGCCGCCGTCGCTGACCGTGAACGCGCTGTCATCGGCGACGATGCTGCCGTTCCAGCCGGTCATCACCGCGTGCGTCGTGTAGGCGCCGCACTGCGTCGGCATCACGAGCGGCGCACGCGAGCCGCCCTTGAACGCCACGTGGAGATCCGAGAACGGCAGTTGCGGGTTGTTGTCGAACGTCGTCGAGAGCTGCCCGCTGATCGGGTCGGCGTCGACGCGGCCCGGCAGCTTGATCACGACCCCCGGCCCTCTCGCGACGAGGTAGATCGACAGCAGCGTGCCGAACGGGTTGTCGTTCGGTCTCGCGAGATACACCGATCCCTCGAGCGGGTCTCTCAGCAGCGGCGTTCTGACCTCGACGGTGCCGATCTTCGACGAGTCGGGGCAGGTCGGGTCGAGTTCGGTGCCGAGCTTGATGTCGGCGGGGCTGCAGGCGCCGAGCCCGTCCGCCGAGGACGGCGAGACGCGCACGCCGAGCGGCAGCGTCACCTGGGCCGTTCTGAGGTCGGCCTCGCCGATCGAGGCCGGGTCCTCGTTCTGCGGCATCGTCAGGTCGAACGAGAAGGCAGCAGGCTCGCCCGCGGCGGCGCCGGGCTCCGGCGTCGTGCTGAACTGCGGAGAGAACGGCACGTTCGGGCACCCGTCGGTGCCGACCGGCGCGCCGTACTGGCCGGGCGGCAGCGGGTATCCGGGCGGGTCATGCGTGATCCAGGTGGCGTCTCTGAAGATGCCCGGATTCGCCCATGAGTCGACGTGCACGGTGACGGGCAGGCCGACGCCCGGGGCGGTGCACGAAGTGGGGTTGCGCAGGAACGCCTGGTGCGGGCCGGTGACGGTGGTTCTGCACGCCCGGCCGCCGAAGATCGGCGCGAGGTCTCCGGGGCACTGACGCTCGGAGTCGTGGATCGACGACGCCGGGTCGCCCCAGAAGGTGACGGTCGTCCCCGCGATGCCGATGGCCGCTGGGATGTTGTTCGCGTCGACCGAGATGCCGTAGTCGCCGCCGCTGCGCACGCTGCCGCGCAGCACGATCACGGAGCCGTAGACGTCGAAGCCGAACTCGGCCGGCACGTCAGGTGGCGCGACCATGTTGTAGACGGGCAACGGCCCGATCGCGATCGGCCCGGTGCGAAGCCCTCGCAGGCGCACCGTCGTCGTGCCGACCTGCGACGAGACGGGGCACTGCGGGTGCGACTCGAGCCCGAGCCCGCTTGCGAGCTGCGCGACCGTGCAGGTGTCGGCTGCCGCCGGGTCGCCGACGAAGCCGGGCGGCAGGTCGGTGATCACGTCTCTGATCGCCTCGACCGGCCACAGCGCCCCGCCGCCGGGGGCCGGGTTGGTCTCGGTGTCGAAGTCGAGCGAGACGGAGGCGAAGGCGGGATGACCGCCCGCCTGCGTGAGCGGCACGCCGTTCGCGCCGCTGATGCTGCCGTCGAACGCGGCGATGCCGAAGGCCGGAGCCGCTCTCGTGACCGTCACCGGGGCGACGGTGCTGGCGGGGCCGCCGCCGCCGCCCGAGACCGCGAATCTCGCCTCGAGCGTCCCTGCCGCGCCGTTGTCGACGCTCGTCGTCAGGCTCAGTCTCATGAAGGGCAGGTCGCCGCCGGATTGGAACGGGACTCTCGTCGTCGCCTTGCAGACGACGCTGCTCGCGCCGGCCACGGGCGAGACGCCATCGCTGCCGTTGAAGCACGGCAGGTTTCTGAGCGCCTGCAGGTCGAACAGGGTCGCCGACTGCGCGAGCACGCCGTTCGGCAGCGTCACCGTGACGTCGATCTCGCTGCCGTCGGCCGGCTGGTCGCCGACGTTCGTCACCTGCGCGAAGTAGTCGAGGCTCGCGCCGGGGGCGATGGTCGAGTCGGTCAGGGCGTCGATGCGCCATGCAGGGCTCGCCTGCGCGACCGCGGCGGCGGTGAGCGACAGGATCGCCGCCGCCGCGAGCGCGAGCGCCAGCCGCGCCGTCCGGGTCGCCGGCCGCCGGTTCCCGTTGCCGTTCGCCGCGCTCACGACGCGCTCCTCTTGGTCGCGCGACGCGCTCGCTTCGCCTTTGTCGCCTTCTTGGCCTTCTTCTTCGCCTTCTGCTTGACGCACTTCACTCTTCCTCTGACCCGCTTGCGCACGTAGCCTCTGCGGCAGCCTCTCGGCGCCGTTCTTCTGGCGTGCAGGACGCCGCTTGCGTTGTCCCCACCCGTGAACGTCGTCGTGGCCGAACCGGCGATCGACGGGGCGATCGACGGTGGCGGCTGGCAGTCGGGGGCGCTGGGCGCGCCGCCGGGCACGCAGGCGATCGCCGCGGCGGGCGGATCGGGGAAGCCACCGCCGATGCGCGCGTCGTAGATGTCGTAGGCGCCGTCTCCGTCCCACGCCGAGAGCTGGTCGCGCGTGAAGATGAACGCGTCGCGCCCGTCGGCGCTCGCATCCAGGAAGAACGAGTCGTAGGCCGACGTGCCCGTGGAGAGCAGGTGGACCTGTCTCGTCGCCACGTCGTACTCGTAGGCGTCCGTCACGCCGTTGACGTCCTGTGGCACGAGCGCCTGCGCCGTGTTGAAGAACACGCTCGAGCCGTCGTCGGTGATCGCCGTGTTGAGGTGCGAGTTCGTCTCCGCCCCGCCGACGACCGCGCGCGCCACGATGTCGGCGGCGGCCGTCGCCACTCTGCCGCTCGGGTTGCACGACACGCAAGCGAGCGTGCCGCTGTCGGCGCTGTAGACATAGAACTCGCGACAGCCGAAGCTGCCGCCGCAAGCCCCCTGGTTGTAGTGCGTCAAGCCGGCTCCGCTGTACGCGCTGAACAGCAGGTGGCGGCCGTCCGGCGTGACGCGCGCCCGCCGCTCGATGACGCCCTCGCTCTGCCCCGAGGAAGCAAGCTCCCCCTGGTCGGTCTGGCCGCTCGGAATGACCCCGATCAGCGTGGCGACGCCGTCGTGCCACAGGAAGACGCCGTTGTTTTCCGTCGGCGTTCCCACGACCATGTAGACGTAATGCCCGTCGGCGCTCGTGCCGATCAGCGTGCCGAAATCGTCGGTGTTGTTGTCCACCTTCACATACGTGAGGTGCTGCGACGGCGGCTTCGTCGCATCGTACATGTAGAGCTTCGAGCCGCTGGCGGGCGCGTCGTCGGTCAGCTGCTGGGTCGTGGAGAAGAACGCGCGCGAGCCGTCCGGCGTCGCGTCGAGGAACGTCGCCGGCGCGAACGTCGTGGCCGCGCTGGCCTCGTCGACGTTGAGCTGCAGCGTCTGGTGCCCGTCGACGCGCATGTAGACGTTGCCGCTGCGCCCGCCGGGGTTGACGGTCGTGCCCGTCGCGTCCGTCGGCTCGCTGAAGAAGACGCGCGTGTGCCCGTCCGAGCCGTCGGAGATCGTGTGCGGCGTGAGCGCTGGCGGGAGCGGGCCGTTGAGGTTGCCCGCGCCCTGCCCCGCGATCGACACTTCCGCCGCCACGCACGCGGGGCTCCCGGCGTCGTCGCACGCGGTCGCCGGCGCCTGCGGGATCCGCCCGGCGAGCTGCACCCCGCTGCCGTCCCACACGTACAGATGCGTGTCGCCCGCGCCGCCCGGCGCGTCGGCCGTCAACTGGCGCTCGGACTCAAACAGCGCCTTGTCGAGCGTCGGCGTCACGCCCGCCAGCTCGGGCGTCAGCGCGCCGATGTCAGAGGACGCCACGAGCGGCGTGTTGGACGAGCACAGCGGGCAGCCGGTGATGAGGCTGTAGCTGCCCGGACCGGGCGTCAGCAGGTCGTTGCGGCGGTACAGGTTCTCGACCGCGGCGACGTTCGAGTCGCCGGTCAGCGGCGAGCTCGTCGAGTAGAAGACGCCGTGCTCGAGATCAGGAGAGAACTCGCCGACGTAGAGGGGCTGGAGTCCAGCCGCGATTCTGTCGAGCGAGCTCGTGTCGATCTTCGGCGTGATCGCGTGGGTCGTCCAGCCGCTGTTTCCAGGATTCGGGTCGGTCGATCGCACCGCGACATAATCCGTCGCGACGCTCGAGCCGATGACGTCCCCGAACGCGGGCAGCGCGATGTAGTCGAGCGCGTCTCCATCGGTCGCGGCACGCGTGCGATGGGAGTCGGCGGCGATCTCGCCACCGTTCTTGTCGACCGGTGTCACGAGCTCGTACACGCGCCCTGTCGCGCTCGTGGTCGCGCCCGCAACGCCGGGCACGGCCATCCCCGCCGCCATCGCCGCAGCCGCGGCCCCCGCCAGCACCAGCCTCCCAATTCTCGGCACCACGTCTCTCCTCGTTGCGGTTCGCCGTCCGACTGTAAACGCTGCTGGCTCTCACTGCAAGCGGGGCCGCGCTGTCCCAGCCGGCCGCAACCCGATATTCCCAGCTCTCTCAGCTTTCCGGCTGCTTGACTCGCCTGCTTCCTGTGCGCTACGCTGGCGTCGTCGCTTGAGCGGTGCGACCGAGTCGGTCGCGGCGCACCACCGGCGGGCGATCCGCCAGTCATAGCTTGAGCGACGCTCGGTCCGCCTCCGCGGACCCGAGCCCGTAGCGATCGAAAGGGGGACACAAGGCGCGTGCTAAATGCCGCACGCCGTCGTCAGGCGCGAGCCTGGCAACGCCTGCGCATGCGCGGACGTCGGGCTCCGCGATCGCCGGCTTCGATACCGCCGCCCAGTGCGGCCAACAGCAAAGGACCACAATGCGTAATCGCAGCAAGCTCCTGCTCGCCGGCCTGTGCGCGACGTTCCTGCTCGCAGCAGCCGTCGGCACCGCATCCGCCAGCCGCCTCAGCGTCAACGAACAAGGCCACCGGATAGTCTGGAGGGCACTCGAACTCAACGCCAGCGCCGGCACCAACGTCACGTGTGAAGTCACGCTCGAAGGCAGCTTCCACAGCAGAACGATCCAAAAGACCGCAGGCGCCCTAATCGGCTACATCAACAGGGCCAGCATCGCAGTCTGCACAGGCGGCAGCGCAACAGCTCACACGGAATCGCTCCCCTGGCACGAGCAATACAACAGCTTCGAAGGCACCCTACCGACCATAAGAACCGTCAGAATCGGCCTCATCGGCGCCCGCTTCCGCATAAGGAACTCTGCCGAAACGTGCGAGGCCGGAACCACCCAAGCAGAACCCGGCTTCGGCACAATCGCACTCAACGGGTTGGGCACAGCGACCTCGATCGAAGCCGGCGGCACCATAAGGCTCAGGGAAGGCTTCCTCTGCGGATTCGCCACCGGCAACTTCACCGGCAGGGGCACCTTGACAACCCCCACCGGCGGATCAATCAGCGTGAGGCTAATATAGCCGCAGACTACCCGCAGGACTGACAACCGAGGGGGCGCTTCCAAGGAAGCGCCCCCTCAACTCGTTAACGCGCGGACATCGACTCCACGCTCGCCGGCTTCGATACCGCCGCCCAGTGCGGCCAACAGCAAAGGACCGTGCGTAATCGCAGCAAGCTCCTGCTCGCCGGCCTGTGCGCGACGTTCCTGCTCGCAGCAGCCGTCGGCACCGCATCCGCCAGCCGCCTCAGCGTCAACGAACAAGGCCACCGGATAGTCTGGAGGGC